>OMBG01000847.1_pt1 | contig 14905 bp, 12 predicted proteins | sample 1674251 | NCBI WGS metagenome assembly OMBG01 (sample SAMEA103958153, study PRJEB25191) | human gut metagenome | reverse complement strand
CGCGATTTGCGCGTACCGGTACGGCAAGCCCATGGTTTATGCGAAAAAGGCCAAGAGCGACAACATCGAAGGCGGCCTGTACCAGAGTGAGATTTTTTCCTATACTTACAAGAAAAAGGTCACGCTGCTCGTCTCCAAGGAGTGGATCCATCCCGGCGACCGCGTGCTCGTGATCGACGATTTTCTGGCGCGCGGCGAAGCGCTGCGCGGTCTGTGTGAAATCGTGCAGGCTGCAGGTGCTGAACTGGTCGGTATCGGCTGCGCCGTTGAAAAGGGCTTCCAGGGCGGCGGCGACAAGCTGCGCGCGGCTGGCGTGAACCTGCACTCGCTCGCTATCATCGAAAGCGCGGAGCCAGGCAACATCGTATTCCGGGAGGAAGCATAATGGAAACTGTTCTGATTCTGGACTTTGGCGCGCAGTACAGCCAGCTGATCGCCCGCCGTGTGCGCGAGCAGAACGTGTACTGCGAGGTCAAGCCCTGCTCCATCTCCCCTGCCGAGATCGAAAAAATCGCCCCCATCGGCATCATTCTCTCCGGCGGCCCGCAGAGCGTTTATGAATCTGTTTCCCCGCACGTGGACCCGGCGCTTTTTGCGCTCGGCATCCCCGTTCTTGGCATCTGCTATGGATGCCAGCTCATGGCATATTCGCTGGGCGGCACCGTTGCAGCAGCGACGGAAGCGACCGCCCGCGAATATGGCAAGACGCTGACCGAGTTCGATACAGACTGTTCGATTTTCCAGGGCCTTCCCGCATCCAGCGTGACGTGGATGAGCCATGGCGACTATATTTCCCAGGTGCCGGACGGCTTTGCCGTCACGGCAAAAACCGCTGTCTGCCCGACTGCAGCAATGGCCTGCCCGGAGAAAAAGCTCTATGGCGTGCAGTTCCACCCGGAAGTGCAGCACACCGTAGAGGGCAGCGAAATGCTCCGCCGGTTCCTCTATACCGTCTGCGGCGCGTCCGGCGATTGGACGATGGCAGACTACCGGCAGACCGCGATCCGCTCTATTCGGGAAAAGGTCGGTTCTGGCCGCGCGCTGCTGGCGCTGTCCGGCGGCGTAGATTCCTCTGTCGCTGCAGCGCTTATGGCGGAGGCTATCGGCAGCCAGCTCACCTGTGTGTTTGTTGACCACGGCCTGATGCGCAAAAATGAGGGCGACGAAGTAGAAGCTGCGTTCAGCAAGTGGGATATCCATTTTGTCCGCGTCAACGCAGAAGACCGCTTCCTTTCGAAGCTTGCGGGCGTTTCCGACCCGGAGACGAAGCGCAAGATCATCGGTGAAGAATTCATCCGTGTTTTTGAGACAGAAGCCAAGAAGATCGGCGCGGTCGACTATCTTGTGCAGGGTACGATCTACCCGGACGTGATCGAATCCGGCCTCGGCAAGTCCGCTGTCATCAAGAGCCACCACAATGTTGGCGGATTGCCGGATTATGTCGACTTCAAGGAGATCATCGAGCCGCTGCGTATGCTCTTCAAGGATGAGGTGCGTCAGCTTGGCCGCGAGTTGGGATTGCCGGAATATCTGGTCATGCGGCAGCCCTTCCCCGGCCCCGGCCTCGCCATCCGCGTGATCGGTGATATCACCAAGGAAAAGCTCGATACGCTGCGCGACGCGGATTTCATCTTCCGTGACGAGATCGCCAAGGCTGGTCTTGACCGCAGCCTCAGCCAGTATTTCGCCGTTCTGACCTCCATGCGCTCCGTCGGCGTCATGGGCGACGGTCGGACGTATGATTACACACTTGCTCTGCGTGCTGTCAACACCAGCGATTTCATGACCGCCGACTGGTCGCGCATCCCCTACGACGTCCTCGACCGCATCTCCGTCCGCATCGTCAACGAAGTCCGCGGCATCAACCGCATCTGCTACGACATCACCAGCAAACCCCCGGCAACGATTGAGTGGGAATGATTGCACAGGTCGAAAAAAAGCCCGTAAACACTGGACTTTTTGAGCCTTGAAGCCCCTCGCGGCAACGATTTGGCAACAGAATTTCATTGTTCACAAGAAAAGAACTATCTGATTTCAAAGGAAGTCAGATAGCTCTTTTTGCTTTCTGGATTTTTCTAGTCTGATTCCAAAAACGTTTTCTACAGCGAGATGAGCGAAAGTGGTTTATCGAAGATTATATGCTTTCAGTTGAGAAACTGTCTAGGGGAAAAAGGGTGACAACCGACCTAAATATGGTGTTAAGTAGAAGATGTTATTTCAGAACATCCATACCAGCCAGACCGATGGCTGTACTTATAACATCGCTAAGCGTCACGCCCTTGATGATATCTTTGAAATGCTCAAATTTTAGTTTTCTTGCAATAGAACTCACTTGGTGTACCGACCGGCATTCTAAAGTGACAAATTCCATAATCTCACGAATTTTAGCATAATTTGAATCAAGATTTTCTTCTAAATCTATCTTGAGTGATTCGTTGAAATGTAATTTTCCGTCACGATAGTTTACAAGAATAAGTTGTAGATGATCGCTATATGTCGATTTGAAAATGCTGTTAAATTGGTCTTTTATTTCAACAAAGGATTCTAAATCGAAATACACTCGTTTTTCGTTTCCCCTATATTTGAGTATGGTTTTGGTCGCAGATTCCTCAGACGGAGATAAATATGCTCCATATCCCGCCCAAAACACATCAAAGTATTTTCTGGAATTTAGATTCCAGTATTGATAGCACTGATCTACTATTTCTTTTGTTATTCTGATATCATATCTCGCCAATATGATTCCAACAACACGTTGCTCATCGTAATCGTAGCGTTCTCGAACTCTGTTTTGCAATTTAATAAGTGATAATGCTTCTACCATTTGAGATTCTCCTTGTGAGTGGTTATTAGTTTTCGTTCAATGTCTCGACGAGTATATCGCTCAGTTCCTGCGACGGCGTGATCTTGTGCCACTGACCGGAGGTGTCAAGTTCAGGATAGCGGTAGCGCCAGCGGTCGTATTCTTCTTTGGTGATCTCGCCCGCTTTCAGCTTGGCGGCAACTTTGCCCCATGCGGCAAGCATCCTGTGAAGCTCCGCTGCGTCGCGTCCTTTGTGAATATGAACGCGCAGATGTACCTCATCCTCACACTCGCAGACCTCAAGACCGTAGCGGTCTTCCAGCGTGAACAGCGTGTGCATCAACCCTGTATAAGAGTCAATGTCCGGTACGGCCAGCGCCTTGGGCGAAACGTCAAGCACCTGTGCCAGCGCAGCGGTCATGTCCGCTTTGGGCGTTCTGGATCCATTCTCGTACTGCGCAAGGCGCACATCGGCAGACTTCTCCGGGAAGCCCAGCGCCATGCCAAGATATTTTTGCGTCATGCCCCGCATTGTGCGGAAAAAGTGGATGCGTTCACCAATCGCCATAATAGTCATCTCCTGTGTCGGTTGTCTTTGATAAAAAGTATAGCAGATATGTTTAATTTCGTCAAGAAAAATCTAAGCAAATTTATTTAATATTTTCCTGCAAACCGGCTTGACTTAAACTAATATGTATAGTACAATAGCTGTAAGCTAAGCATATTAGCTTAATTCATAGAAATTTTACAATTAGGATAGTCAACAAATGCAGAAAAAATGTCCGTTGTAAGGTGAGGGGGGGTGAAATCCAAAAGAGCCAAACTGAATGACCGTCCAAGGGATACTTTCTCCGGGGAAGCACGCGATGAGACGAGCGTGCCAAGGAGAAAAGAAAACGGCACAGCGCCGAAAAGGGTTGCCTGTCAGAGTCCTGCGGATAGAACGGCAGAAGAAATCAACCACAAATCAGGAAAGGAAGGTATTTTGCCTATGGCAGAACAGTCGTTTATGAGAGTTGAAGAAGTAGCGCAGGAATTGGGCGTGTCCAAGTCCTATGCCTACAAAATCGTGCAGAAGCTCAATCAGGAGCTGAAAGAAAAGGGATACCTGACTATTTCAGGGCGGGTAAACCGCAAGTATTTTCAGGAAAAAGCCTGCTATGGAGGGCTGGAAAGGAAGGATTCATAATGGCAGTCTACGACAAATTTCCGTCTCCTGACAATGGGCTGTCTTATGTACTGCTACCGGAGCTGCTGGCACAGGCAGACGTTATTTCCCTCCACTGTCCGCTGACAAGCGAGACGCGGCACATGATCGACGCAGCTGCCATTGCCGGAATGAAGCCGGGGGTCGTGATCGTGAATACCTCCAGAGGGGCATTGATCGGCACGGAGGCGCTCATTGACGGCCTCAAGCGCCGCAGGATCGGTGCTGCGTGTCTGGACGTTTACGAGGAAGAGAGCGACCTGTTCTACGAGGATCGTGCGGACAGCATTGTTGAGGACGATGTGCTGGTGCGGCTGATTGCCATGCCGAATGTGATCGTCACGTCTCATCAGGCGGTTTTGACCCGCGAGGCGTTAAACAACATTGCAGCGGCCACGGTGGAGAATCTTCTGAAATTCAAGCGCGGCGAAGCCGCGCCGGATCCGGAGGTCTGCTACCGCTGCGCACAGTAGGGCTTCCACGATATGCAGAAACCGCGCTGGCGCTGCCAGCGCGGTCATTTTAATTTTCCCGGGTTTCGAGCATTGCCCATGCGATCACGAAAAACGGCGTTGACAGGCACATGGAGATCCCGAAGAACGCCTGCACGCAGTACCCGAGCACTGCGCTGCCACAGATGAGAGCTGCGGGCCGTTCCCCTGCCCTGCGTACAAAGCGGACAGCGGAGCAGCCAAGCGCGCCCAGCCAGCAGAGCAGGGCGAAAAGGCCCTGATTTGCAAGGATGTTCAGATACTCGTTGTGCGCCGTATCGATCCCAGTACGGCGTACAATGTGTCCGGCTTCGTCGTACCGCTCAAAATACGCCGTAATACGGCGGGACAGCGTATCCGGGCCGCCGCCGAACAGCGGTCGCTCCTTTACTGCCTGCCAGACGTTTTTCCAGATATAGATCCGGCCGGAGCCAAAATCGTCCTCCGCGCGGCCATGCAGAAGCGCGTGCGCTTCACCGAGCATTCCGGGCAGTCCCGGAAGCAGGAATACCGCGAGGAACGCCGCAAGCAGGACACCTCCAATGATGATTGTCGCTGCGCGGCGCTTTTTTTCGTCCAGCGCCAGCGGAAGCGGCAGAACAAGGCCGGCTGCAATACCGAGCAGTCCGGCGGAGACATTCATCCTGACGCTGACAGTCACGCACAGCGTCAGCGGAACAAGCAGCCAGCAGCGGCGGAGCTTCCACGCGCCATAGAAAAAAGCGGGTACGGCCACGCACATCACAGCCGCCAGCAGGTCTGTATTGCCGATAGTACCGAGATATGCGCCGCTGTAGGCGGTTCCGGCATCGGAATAGGCCAGCCCCTTCGGGTACAGGCCAAGCGGGTTTCCGCCCGCCAGCTGCCAGAGCGCCAGCAGACAGCATAGGCTCATGGCCGCGCCGAAGACGTCAAGCAGCCATGCTTTCGGGCGCGCAAGCCGCCCCAGCAGCAGGAAGACCGCGCCATACAGCGCAAGCGTCAAAAGTCCCTCGCGCCGTGAAAGACCAAGCCACGCGTCAGCGCGCCACGGTGAAAGGAACGTCGAGAGCAGGCTGCACAGCACGTACCCCAGCATCAGCCATTCAGCCGGGCGGACGGCACGCAGCAGCTTGCAGAAGCAGAACGTTCTGATCTGCCGCAGTGCAGACAGCGCCGCAGCGGCGCAATAGACGATCGTCAGAAGCAAAAACAGCCGGTATTTGGCCTCCAGAATCTTGGTGTAGCCGTCCGGCCCCGTCCAGAGGAGAAATGCGCTCAGCATCAGCGCAAGGTACACATCGGAGACGGTTTCCGCCGTCCGCGCGCTGCGGTTCATCTGCGTTCCAGCGCGGCCTGCAGTGCGCCGCAGAGCGGAAGGCCGGCGGACGCGTCTGAAAGAAGAAAGACTTTAGCATATGCGGGTGTCTTGGACGCGCTGGCTGTCAGCGTCAGCTCGTTTACGCCGGTATCCGACGCGGCGATTTTCTGAACGGACAGGCCTTCCATCAGACCGTCGCTGTCATACAGCGCCAGCAGGCAGGTAAACTCCGTTCGCGCCTCCGGGGTCCCGGCGCGCATATCGCTCACGTCCACGTCCAGCAGATATTGCGTCTGACCGGCAGACGTGTCGGCGCGCAGCGTTCCGGCGAAGGCCGCAGCGGAAGTGGTGTAACTCAGCGTCGTGGGCCGCACGTCCGCGGCGGCGATGCGGCTGCCGCTGTCGTCGCGGAAGATCGCGTTTGACAGGTCAATTGCGCCGGGAACGGCGTTCTGAATTGTGAGTTTCAGCAGGCTGACTTGATCGGCGACGGGCGTAGCCGAGGCGAAGCTGGCGCGGAGCTTGCCGGGCTCAGCGTTGATCTGACAAGTACCGGAAGGCTCGGCCTGCACGGAAAGCGACTGGTCGTAGGTCAGGGTGAAGCTTCCGCCGCAGACGATGCCGCGCCCCTGTAAAACAACGGATACGACCGCAGAGCCGTCCGGCTGGATCGCACCGCCGACAGCCCAGAGCTTTGGCGCACGGTCGGATGGGAGCACCACATCGACGCTGCCGTCTTCGGCGGACGCGTCAATCGATTTTCCGTCTGTGTCGTACATACGCACGTCCGTCAGCGTGACGGCGGACGTATCCCCCGCCGTTCCGACGGTGCGGAACATGGCGGCGCAAAGCTCTCCTGTAGAGAGCGGCTGCGTGCCGCTGAAGCTGACGTGCACCGTACCGGGCTGCGGCTCGTTCCATGTCAGAAGCTCAACGGCCGGGTGCAGCTTCAGAACCGAGGTCAGCTGCAGGCAGTCCGGGTCATATTGCAGGGTGAAATTTCCGCCTGCCGGGGATAACTCCCCTTCCAGCCTGACCGTCATGCGGACAGAGCGGCTCTCCACTGTCTGTTCACGGCTGAGTGTCAGGCGGGCGGTGCTGCGGGAAATGCTTCCCTTTTCGGCAGTTGCCGGGACGGACGTGCCGGTTTCGTCATACAGGCGGATGCTTTTCAGCGTGAGGGCGCTGCCAGTTTCCGGCGTCGCCGCAGAAACGCGGAATTGCAGCGTGCAAAGGCTGGTGTTTTCCAGTGCAGTCGTCGACACGAATGTCACGAGCAGCAGACCGGGCTGTTCGTGGTTGAAGACGCACATTGCGCCGTCTGCGCCGCTCCATTGGAGCAGCTCAATCTCATCTGCGTCATACGCAAGCTCGAATCTGCCGCTGTACACGCTGCCGGTCAGGCGCACCTGCACCGAGACTGTCTCGCCTGCGCGGCCGCTGGCCGAGGTGATCGAGAGTGTGCGGCCCTCGGCCTGTGCGAAGGGCGTGCAGAGGGTGAGCAGGAGCGTCAGGACGAGGAGCAGTGGGAAAAGTCTTTTTTTCATGGCGCGGCCCCCGTCAGTTGAGGCTCGGGATGAGTCTTGCATCGTAGCGCAGGATCAGGATCGCGTCGCCCGCGTCGATCAGACCGTCGTGGTTGACGTCCGCAGCGGCTTCCTGCTCCGGCGTGAGCGTAATGAGACCCACGGAGGCGCGCAGGCAGAGCAGTGCGTCGGCCGCGTCGATATAGCCGTCGCCGTTTACGTCGCCCAGCTGGGCGGCAGCGGTGACGATGATCTTGATCTCTGCGGAATAGCCGCCGTCGACCGTTGTGGCGGTGATGGTCGTTTCGCCGACGGACAGAGCCGTTACGATACCCGTGCGGGAGACGGTCGCGGTCTGCTCGTCGCTGCTTACCCAGGTCAGGTTTTTGACGGTCGCGTCGTCCGGGGCGATGATGGGCTGGAGCGTGACGGTGCTGCCCATCATGAGCGTATGCGTCGGCTCGTCAAACCGGATGCCGGTCACGCGGACGCGTTTTGGCTGGACAGTCACGATGCAGCTGGCGCGGTAGTCCCCCGCTGCCGCCGTTACGACGGTAACGCCCGCAGAAAGCGGCGTGACCTTGCCGTCCTGACTGACGGTCGCGGCGGTCTGGTTGCTGGACGTCCAGCGGATGGTCGCTTCTGTGCCCTCGGGCTTCAGCGTCGCGGTCAGCTGTTCGGCCTCTTCTCCGGCGTAGAGCGTCAGCGTGTAGCGGTCGAGCGAGACACCGGTCAGGCCGAATTCACTGGGCTGTTTGGCCGAAACGGTGATCGGGAGAGACGCAGAGGCGCTGCCAACGCTTGCTGTAATCACTGCTTTTCCCTGTCCGACGGCAGCAACCATGCCGTTGGACAGCACACGCAGGACGGAGGTGTCGGAGCTTTCCCAAGAAACGCGACCGATATAATCATCCGGGGTTACAGCTGCCTCCAACTGCACGGAACTGCCGACGGGAAGAGACTGCGGCGCATTGGAAATCGAAATATCTGACAGCGGATTTTCCGACCAGATAACGTGCGTGACCGCCTCGACCCGTTTTTCATCGCCTTCCGGGTATCCGTTGGAGAAGACAAGATCTGCACTCCCTTCCGGAGTGTTGGGTGCAGTCAGGTATCCCGTTTCTAAATCGTATGTCAGTGCTTCATCTTCGGATTCGACTTTCAAACTATTGCGAATCTCTGGGCTGAACCACAGGTCAAGGAACACAGATTCATTGGGGAGCATGGTTATGGTGTCCGCTGCTCCGATTTCATCATTGTGGGTATAGTAACGAATGCGCGTTGTGCGTGTGGGTTCATTTTCAGAGAATTTTACAGACGCAGGCACTCTGAGATAGTAGACTCCGTCTGTGGGAATCCGGAAGCTGTAACTGCCATTATCGCTGCTTGCAATAGATTGACCATCGGCATTATAAATCACAGTATATTCACCCAGTCTGTCACCGCCCTCGTCGCGCTGAATCTGGACAACTTCTCCGGCCTTGTGCTCGCCGATGGAGAAATAGCCCTTCTGCCATACGTCCTGCCATTCCTCTTCTGTCAGTGGAGCAGCAGTCGCGATTGTGTCGTTGTTCAGCCTAGGAGCCAGCTTGTAGTGAATGTTAAATTTTTGTATACGAGAAGGTGAGCTAGTACTCCTTGTATTCCCGACTGACAAATAATAGGTACCCGGTTCCAAATCCCAAGCATAATTCTTTGTAGTTTTCGAAGTTGAACTTGCTATATCGAATTTATAGAGACTGCCATCATCCTGATTGTCGAAATATGCTTCCCGGTAGAGTTCGAAATACATATATTCGTATTGTTCGCCCGTGTCTGTTTTAGAGACATTCAGCCGCAATACCTTCTGGTCACCCTCCGGCACAGTAAACCGGAACCAATCCATGTCATTATGCGCAGAAATATCAAATGCTTGCGTAAAATCCTCATAAAGCGGCGTAGCACGGTACCATACATCATTATCCTCGATTTCATCCAGCGGGAGCAGGGAAATCATCGTCGAGCAGATTTTCTCGCTGGAGCCGCCAGTCAATTTAATGTAGTACAGTCCTTTTTCTCCGAGTTTCCAATAGAGATTGGAAAAATATTCATAATTTGATTTTCCTCCCCAGATACAGTTTGCATCGTCTCCGTATTCTGAAAGTTCCTGTCCAGTATAGATACCAGCATAACCACCGCTGTTGGAAACAACGTGAACCGTCATGTAGTCCTCCGGAACTGTGAAGCAGAACCAATCCGTATCACCGCTGCTTAAAACATGGGAAATCAGCTGGCCCGGCTCAATATAGGCTGCGTCGAGCCAGGTATCGTTGCTTTCATAGGGATCGTCACCGCCCTCCTCCACACGGATGCGTAGCAGTGTGCGCTGGATATCCGACGCGGACAGCTTAATGGTGTACTGTCCCTGCTGGCTGCATGAAAAGACACGCGTGTGCCGGGAACTTGTGCTGTTTTCGGCTATCACAGATCCGTCAGGTGCATAAATTTTATAGCTGACGGTCTCTGATTTTTCAGGATTAAAATCCAGCAGACGGAGCGTATAGAGCTTTGATTTTCCTTCTTCCGGAACTGCTTCAAAGCTGAACCAATCCGCATCGCCGATTCCACCAATGCTGAACGCCGCATCTGTGCCGATTGGCAGCGGAGTCGCAGTCTCTTTCGTGTCGTTCAGCTCGTTTTCATCACCGTCCAGCAGATGAATCTCCATGGAACGCGAAATTTCTCCGTCTCCTGACATGTAAAGAGAAAATTGATATGCTCCCGGCTCGCCTGTATGCAGAAAAACAGTTCCATTCTTTTTAATTTCCTGTTTTCCATCCCAGTTCAGATAAAATGACGTTCTATCCGCATAATTAAACCCGCTGAAGGTCAGGGCAATATCCTGTCCGGGCTTCTCTGTTGTGATCGTAAAGCGATCCGTATCACCACTGTCCAGCACGAACTTCACGCTGTCGCCGTCGTGCAGCTCGCTCGGAATCATATCATTGGGTTCCTGTTCGTCATTTCTGTATTCATGCAGAACAAAGCGAACCGTCAGCGGAAGTTCTGCCGACGATGCAGCACTCAAATCGATGGTCTTTTCGCCGTGTTCTTCCAATTTATATATGCTCTTTTTGTTATAGGGTGGGGCTCCGTTGACTTTTAACGAGATATAATCCTTGTTTTCTGTCAGCCACTCAACCTGTACGCGCATACCGTCAATTGGCGCTGTAAGTGTGTATCGGAGCGTATTACGATCTTCAAGCGTCACCTCTACCGGCTGCTCAAGTTCGATGCTGCCGCACTCGATCGTTTTTGCAAACGCTGTGGTGCACAGCAGCAGTAGCAGCGTCAGCAGCATCCATGTCCATCTTCCGACTCTTTTCATGGTTCAGACTTCCTTTCTTGTATCTGTCTGCTTACAGTATAGCGCGCTTTTCTCCGGAGTTCAACCATGCTTCGCTGCAAAACCGGGCAAAAACAGCCTCCGCAGCCGGGAAAGCTGCGGAGGCGGTGCGCATTTCTAAAACGCGCAGAATCTCCGTAGGGGCCGACGACTCTGTCGGCCCGCAGAAAGCAGAGGATCTACAGAAATCTTCGGCGAATTCAGGTGCACCTCCGCGCTGGATCGTAGGGGCCGGCGGGAGGCATACTGTAAAAAAGGGAGGGCGGACAGAGTCGTCCGCCCCTACGGTGTAATATTCAGGACAGCAGCATTTTGTCGTTGGCTTCGTCGCTGCCGCTGGCGCGGGAGAACATGGCGAGAAGATCCGGGACGGTCAGCTTTTTCTTTTCTTCGCCGGACACGTCCACGACGATCTGACCGGCGTCCATCATGATGAGGCGGTTGCCATGGGCAATGGCGTCTTTCATGTTATGCGTGATCATCAGCGTGGTCAGCCCGTGCTCCTGCACGATGCGGTCAGACAGGTCAAGCACCTTGGCTGCCGTGCGCGGGTCGAGCGCGGCGGTGTGCTCGTCGAGAAGCAGCAACTTCGGCTGCTGCAGCGCCGCCATCAGGAGCGTCAGCGCCTGCCGTTGGCCGCCGGAGAGCAGACCGACCTTCGCGGTCATGCGCTCCTCAAGGCCGAGATTGAGCGCATGGAGACGCTTCTGGTACTCGGCGCGCTCCGCCTTTGTGATGCCCCATTTCAGGCCCCGGTGCTGCCCGCGGCGGGCGGCGAGGGCGAGGTTTTCTTCGATCTGCATGGTGGGCGCGGTGCCCATCATGGGATCCTGAAACACGCGGCCGAGAAGCGCGGCACGCTTATACTCCGGCAGGCCGGTGACGTCCGTGCCGTCAATGACGATTTTGCCGCTGTCGATCTGGAACGAGCCCGCAATGGCGTTCAGCATAGTCGACTTCCCTGCCCCGTTGCCGCCGATGACAGTGACGAAATCGCCGTCGTTCAGGGTCAGATTCAGGTCATTCAGCGCCGTTTTGGCGTTGACCGTACCGGGGTTGAAGGTTTTGCAGACATTGATAAGCTCAAGCATGGCGCGATTCCTCCTTTTTGGCTTTTCCATGGAACATTTTTCCCTTCCAATACGGAATGGCGAGGAAGAGCGCGACGATCAGCGCCGTGATGAGCTTGAGGTCGTTCGTGTTCAGGCCGAGCTGCAGCACGATCTGGAGCACAAAGTAATAAATCACAGCGCCGATGGACACGGCCAGAAGCTTGAGGCCGAAATTCGTGAACAGCTTGCCGAAGATGACCTCGCCGATGATAACGGCAGCAAGGCCAATGACGATCGCGCCGCGGCCCATGTTGACATCCGCCGCGCCCTGAAACTGTGCGAGCAGCGCGCCGGAGAGGGCGACAAGACCGTTCGAAAGCATGAGGCCAAATACAACGTTCGCGTTTGTATTGATGCCCTGTGCACGGGCCATGTTCTGATTCGCGCCGGTGGCGCGGATGGCGCAGCCGCGCTCCGTGCCGAAGAACCAGTACAGAAGCGCGATCACGCCGAATGTGAAAAGAAGCAGCACTGGCAGCGGATTTTTCAGACTCAGGTCACGCACAAAGCGCTGCGACACCATCAAGGGGTATTTATCCACGCCGACGGCCTGATTGGCCTTGCTGTCCATGATGCGAAGATTGATAGAGTAAAGCGCAAGCTGCGTCAGAATGCCGGACAGGATCGCGGGAATGCCGCATTTGGTGTGGAACATCCCCGTGACAAAGCCCGCGAGCATCCCACAGACAAACGCGCACAGCAGCGCCAGCCACGGGTTCATGCCCGCGCGGATCAGCATGACAGCTGCCGCACCGCCGGTGGCGATGGAGCCGTCGACGGTCAGGTCGGCCACATCGAGAATGCGGAAGGTAATGTAGACGCCGATGGCCATCAGACCCCAGATGAGGCCCTGCGCCGCTGCACCGGGCAGCGAGTTTAGTAGCGCGGAAAGGAAATTCATAGTCATTCTCCTTCTTGGTCTGCGCCTGCAATCGACCGGCAAAGAAAACCGGTTATCGGCCGATTGCAGGGGCAAACAGTGTTTCATACAGGGCCGGTCATGGGCATATGTCCATGACCGGCCGGCTGAAATCAGCCGTCAATGGCCTCGTAGCCGTCCAGCGGGGTAATGCCGAGCTGGTCGCAGATGGAGGCGTTGTACTTCGGGGTCGCGTCGGTGTATTCGACGGGCATTTCGGAGATATTGGCCTCGCCCTTCAGGATCTTCGCGGCCATCTTGCCGGTGGTCACGCCGAGATCATAGTAGCTGATGGACAGCGTCGCCACGCCGCAGCCTCGGCAGAGGCTCTCTTCGCCGCAGATCGCGGGAACACCGGCGGGAATCAGAACGTTTGCGATCGCCTCGGTGTTGGAAGCGGCGGTGTTGTCGGTCGGGATGTAGACGACGTCGGAGAAATCAGCAGCCTTCTGGGCGACGGAGGAAACGTCGTTGCTGTCGGTGAAGGCGAATTCCTCGCAGGTCACGCCCTGGGCCTCGAGCGCCTTGCGCACCTCGTCGATCTGGTAGCGGGAGTTCGGCTCGGCGGAGCAGAACAGCAGGCCGACCGTCTTTGTCTCGGGGAACCAGTCGAGGATCATCTGGGCCTGTTTTTGCAGGTCGGCCAGATCGGACGTGCCGGAGACGTTGCCGCCGACCGTGCCGCTAAAATCGTCGATGTCGAGCGCAACGCCGTAGGCCGTGATGGACGTGCCGAGGATGGGAATATCAGCCGTGGCGGAGACGGCAGCGGTCAGGGCCGGAGTGGCGTTCGCCATGATGAGGTCGACGCCCTTGGAGACAAAGCCGTTGACGATAGTGCCGCAGTTGACGGAATCGCCGGAGGCGTTCTGCACGTCGACGGTCACAGCGTCGCCGAGCGCTTCTTTCAGTGCGTCGACGAAGCCCTGCGTTGCGGCATCGAGCGCCTCATGCTGCACGAGCTGGCAGACGCCGACGGTGTAGGTCTTTCCGCTCTCGGCGGGTGAGTCGGAGGAGGCCGCAGGCTCAGCTGCGGGCTGTGTGGAGGCGCAGGCGGCCAGGCTCAGGACCATCACGAGCGCCAGAAGCATTGCAAGAATCTTTTTCATGATAAATTGCTCCTTTTCTCTGATAACAGTTGATTGTTTAAAACAAAAAGGAGGCTCTGTCCGCGGAACAGAGCCTCCTTCTTACTTACGAAGAAAACACCGGTCTTATACGGACAGCTTCTCATTTTGGGTACGGTAATAGAGGCCCGCAAACAGCTCGCGGGCCATGGTAAAGCGGAAGCTCATATTCATAATGAAATCGTTGGAACGGATCTGCATCATAATGAACTCCCTTCTGCCGTACTGTCCGGCTTTTTATGTTTGCTACTATACCGCTTTAAATGCACAAAGTCAACTGTGAAAGCGACAAAATCCTGCGGCGTTTTTGAATTTGCTTTGTGCATACCGCCCGGAGTGTTCCGGGCGGTTGACATAAGTTTTATTTCACAAGCGCCTTATGGAAGACCTTCTTGCCCTTGCGGATGATCGCGCCGTCGCCTGCAAAGACTGCCTTTTCAAACGCAGTCGCAAAATCCGTGACCTTCTCGTCGTTGACGCTGATGCCGCCCTGCTGCACGAGACGGCGGCCCTCGCCCTTGGATGCAGCAAGGCCGCACTTGACGAGCAGCGTCAGGGTGTCGATCTTGCCGTCAGTGAAGTCATCGTCCGCCAGCTCGGTCGACGGCATATTCTCGCTGCTGCCGCTGCCGCCGAAGAGGGCCTTTGCGCTGGCCTCCGCCTTCTTCGCCTCTTCCTCGCCGTGGACCATCTGCGTCAGCTCGTAGGCAAGAATCTCCTTGGCCTTATTGAGCTGGCTGCCCTCCCACTTGTCCATCTCATCGATCTGCTCAAGCGGCAGGAAGGTCAGCATACGGATGCACTTCATGACGTCGGCGTCGTCGACGTTGCGCCAGTACTGATAGAAGTCAAAGGGGCTAGTCTTGTTCGGATCGAGCCAGACAGCGTTGCCCGCAGTCTTGCCCATCTTCTTGCCCTGCGAATCGGTCAGGAGCGTGATGGTCATGGCATGCGCGTCCTTTCCGAGCTTGCGGCGGATCAGCTCCGTGCCGCCGAGCATGTTCGACCACTGGTCGTCGCCGCCGAACTGCATGT
>OMBG01000824.1_pt1 | contig 15153 bp, 14 predicted proteins | sample 1674251 | NCBI WGS metagenome assembly OMBG01 (sample SAMEA103958153, study PRJEB25191) | human gut metagenome | reverse complement strand
TAAGGTCAAAGCAAAATACAGCCTGAATAATATGCTTACAATTATATGAATATTTGCTTAGAAAAAGAGGTAAATAAAATGTCAAACAGATTATTCCAGGGTATTGTTCACCAGATGAAAGATGCAATTGACAGAACAATAGGCGTTATTGACGAAACTTCTGTTGTTATAGCTTGTTCAGAGCTTGGCAAAATCGGTGAAGTAAACGAAAGCGTAAATTCGGAAACCTTAAGTTCAACAGCTCCTTTTGTAATCAACGGCTATACATATAAGTCATTTGGCAGCAACGCTAAGTATGATTACGCTGTATTTGTACAGGGTACAGATGAGTATGCTCAGAAGTACGCACAGCTACTTTCTGTTTCTTTTGCAAGCATTAAGCAGTATTATGATGAAAAATACGACCGCGCAAACTTTATCAAGAACGTAATTCTTGATAACATACTGCCCGGTGATATTTATCTCAAGGCGAGAGAGCTTCATTTTAACAATGATGTGTCACGCGTCGTAATTCTCATAAGAATTACCGAGCATATAGATATCTCCGCTTATGATATAATTCAGAATCTGTTCCCGGATAAGACCAAGGATTTCGTAATAAACCTTAACGAGACAGATATTGCCCTTATCAAAGAGGTTAAGCCGAATATCGACACAAAGGATCTCGAAAAGCTTGCACGCTCGATAGCCGACGGTCTCGGAACGGAGTTCTATTCTCACGTTCTTGTCGGTATAGGTACTACGGTTGAGGGAATAAAGGATCTTGCACGCTCATTCAGAGAGGCTCAGGTTTCTCTTGAGGTAGGCAAGGTGTTCGACACCGAAAAGAGCATTGTGAGCTATGACAATCTCGGTATTGCGAGACTTATATATCAGCTTCCCACAACTCTTTGCGATATGTTCTTAAAGGAGGTTTTCAAGCGCGGCTCTATCGACAATCTCGATCAGGAAACGCTCTTTACAATTCAGAAGTTCTTTGAAAACAACCTCAACGTATCCGAAACCTCAAGAAAGCTCTTTGTACACAGAAATACTCTTGTATATCGTCTTGAAAAGATTAAAAAGCTCACAGGCCTTGACCTTCGCGAGTTCGATGACGCAATAGTATTTAAAGTAGCTCTTATGGTTAAGAAATATCTTGATTCAAGCCCCGTCAAGTATTAAAGAAAAGTAATTTTCCGCGCGCTGTTGTGAATGGGAAAATTGCACAATGTTACAAGTGGGATTTTGTCTAAAGTGCGCGAATATAATTTACCATATTACAAAATGGTTACAAACTTGACGTTCTATGCTATAATTAAAGGCGGTATTATGAGTGATTATACTCATTTTGCCGCCTATATTTTTTATAGCGGTTGTGTAGAGTCTCTGCCCGTCGGTATTAAACTTTACGGCAGAGTTCAGCGGTGGGAATATTGTGAAAAGCAGAGGTATGTTCTAAGTGATTGAATTTAAAAATGTATCAAAAACTTACGATAACGGGACCGAAGCACTTAAAGATGTCAATATCAAGATAAACGACGGAGAATTTGTCTTTGTGGTCGGCTCATCGGGAGCCGGCAAGAGTACGTTTCTCAAGATAATGATGCGCGAGCAGGTGCCTAACAGCGGTTCTGTTATCATAAACGGTTATCATCTTAACAATTTAAAGAAAAAAGAGATTCCTCTTTTCAGAAGGACTCTCGGTATAGTATTCCAGGATTTCAGACTTATCCCGACCATGACGGTGTTTGACAATGTCGCATTTGCGATGCGCTGCATCGGTGCCAAGGAAAAGGAAGTCAGAAAACGCGTGCCTTATATACTCAGCCTTGTAGGACTTGCCTCCAAGGCGAGAAATCTGCCGACGGAGCTGTCGGGCGGCGAGCAGCAGAGAGTTGCGCTCGCGCGTGCGCTTGTAAATAATGCGGGGCTTATAATTGCGGATGAGCCTACGGGCAACATCGACCCCGAAATGTCTTACGAAATAGTTGACCTTTTAAACCATATAAACGCAAACGGAACCACTGTGGTAATGGTAACTCACGAGCATAATCTCGTCCGTCATTTCCACCACAGGGTTATTACAATAGAGCAGGGCGCCGTGGTTTCGGACTCCGAAGACACCGAGGCACTTCCCGATGATTACGCCACCATCGAAAGAGATTATGCTTCCGACGCGTCAAATGCGGAAAGAGCGGCGGCAGCCGCGGCTGCGGTTCAGAACATTGCCTCCTCGGAGACGGTGGAGGACCGTGTGGCCAAGCAAAAGGAAGACAGCATAAGCCCGTTTTATGTTCAGCCGAATTCGGACGCCGACCTTGAAAAGTTTATGGCGACATACGGCGTGGATTCGGATTCCTCCGATGATGACGTTGATTACTCAAAGTATCTCGACGCCATTGAAAAAAAGACCGGAGGTGACAACAGGTGAAAGGGACAAGCTTAAAATATCTTACGCACGAGGGCTTCCGCAATGTGTGGGTCAATCGCCTTATGTCATTGGCATCGGTAACCGTGCTTATGGCATGTCTTATAATTATGGGCGCGGGCATAATGATATATTTTAATATTAACAATGTAGTCGACAAGGTGCAGTCGCAAAATGTAGTAATGGTCTATGTTGCCGACGATGCCACAGAGGACGAAACAACACAGATAGGTACCTCACTTAAAGGCATAAGCAATGTCGAAAGCTGCGAATTTGTGCCGAAGGAAGTTGCGTTCCAGGAGCAGATACAGAGCATGGGCGGCGACGCGGCTCTGTTTGAGGGCTTTGACGAAATTCCGCTTCCCGACGCATATAAGGTCACGGTAAAGGATTTGTCACAGTTTGAAAACACCGTTTCTCAGATAAAGCAGATAAACAAAGTCGATTCGGTGCGAGAAAACAGCGACCTTGCAAGCAAGCTTTTGTCTCTTCGTCATGCGGTTTCGATAGTCAGCGTGGGGCTTGTTGTAATGCTGTTCCTTGTTGCGCTTTTCATAATTTCAAACACAATACGCATAACGATGTTCTCAAGAAAGCTTGAAATTTCAATAATGAAGGCGGTAGGTGCCACAAATTGGTTCATTCGTTGGCCGTTTATGATAGAGGGTATGATACTCGGTACGATTTCCGGCATAGTATCCCTTGGAGTTCTGTGGGGACTTTATGCAGTAGCCGAAAAAGTGTTCGCACAGACCCTCTCGTTAATCGGCTTTTCGCTCGTACCGTTCAGCGAGTACTGGTGGCAGATACTTCTCGTATTTGTTGCAATAGGATTGTTTACAGGAGGTTTCGGAAGTCTTGTTTCGATGGCTAAATACCTGAAAGAGCAAGGGAGCGTGGTCTCTGATGACTAAAAACGGTCTCAAAAGAGCTTTGAGCCTTTTACTGTCGGTAACATTCGTTTTTTGCGCATCATTTTTACCGGCTTCCGCGGCGGATTCCAAGGAAGATTTGGAAAATAAAATCGCGGCTGCCGAGGCAAAGAAAAAACAAAATGAGCAAAAAATAAAGGATTTGCAAAATAAAATCGACGGTGCCAAAGAGTCGAACGGCTATTCCTCGGAACAGATTGATGCTTTGCAGGAGCAGCTTGACACGTACCAAAGTCAAATAACGGAGCTTAACAGTCAGATAGGCGACAAAAACGCCGTTATAAACGATTATCAAAAAGAAATAGACTCTCTTCAAAAGAACATAGACGAGGCAAGCGAGAGCATAGAAGCTCAGACAAAGACCGTAAACGATACATATAACCTTTTAAAGGAGAGACTTCGCGCGGCATATATGGCAGGCGAAAGTTCCACTCTTGAGGTGCTTCTTACGGCAAGTGATTATGAGGGCTTCCTCACAAGGCTTGAGCTTTTAAGTAAAACCACAAAGCATGACAGGCAGCTTATGAAATCTTTGCAGGATGATATTGCAAAGCTTAACGACACAAAGGAGCTTTTGTCGTCAAATCAGCAGGAAGTAAAGGCTAAGCAGACCGCCGTAGAGTCGGAAAAGGCGGATATTGTTTCGTCTAAAACGCAGGTGCAGTCGCTTTACAATACCGTAGATTCAAAGCAGTCTACCCTTGAAAAGCAGGTTGCACAGCGAAACGCATATATCTCGTCTCTCAGCGCAGGCTCCAAGGAATTAGAAAACGAGAATAAAAAAATACAGGCTGCGAAAGACAGCTACGATAAAAAGCTTGCGGAACTGGCGAAAAATGCGTCGCAGGGCACCGGCGAATTGCCAAAGCCCGGCGGCAATACAGGCGGAAACGCGGGCGGCAATACGGGAGGAAATACCGGTGGAAATACAGGCGGTTATACGGTATCTCCCAAGGGTATGATTTGTCCGCTTCAGTATTCAAACGTAACCATATCGGCAGGCTGGTACGGCTACCCGAATCACAAGGGTATTGATTTTACCACAAGGGGTGCAACCGGCAATACATACGGTAAGGAGATCAGAGCCGCGGCTGACGGTAAGGTTCTTTCCGCCGAATATCATTCGAGCTGGGGCAATAACGTCTTTATTGACCACGGCAACGGCGTTTGCACAAGATACGCTCATTGCAGCGTTATGAAGGTAAGCAAGGGGCAAACGGTAAAGCAGGGGCAGGTTATAGCTCTTGTAGGCAATACGGGTAACGTAAGTCCCGCGCCGACGCCGGCAAATCCGCACGCCGGGGCGCATCTTCACTTTGAGGTCTGGATAAACGGCACAAGGGTAAATCCCGCGCCGTATCTTCCGTAATTTTTAAAGGGGTAAATCCGGTATTAAAGGAGTTCTTTTTATTTTGAAGCATCAGAAGAAAGCATTTATACGCATTATTTCCGTTACATTAATAACAGCTATGCTGTTTTCCGTGACGGCGTTTTCGGGCTCGGCTTCGTCCGTGCAGGATCAGATAGACGAGCTTGAAAGCAAAATAAATGCCAATAATAATAAAATCAGCGATAATAAGGCGTCCGTAAACGATTTGCTCAATCAGATTTCCGATATGCAGGCTCAGCTTGATGTTTACAACGCCAAGATAACCGACCTTAACAAGCAAATAGCGGCAAAGGATGAAATTATCAACAACTATCAGGCGGAAATCGACAGACTTCAAGCCGAAATAGACGCCGCAAATATTCAAATAGAAACACAGACAGCCGCTGTCAACGTAACATACGACGTACTTAAAGCGAGACTTCGCTCGGCATATAAGGCAGGCGAAAGCTCGGCGCTTGAGGTACTTCTCGGCTCCGGCGACTATGCGAGCTTTTTGACAAGACTTGAGCTGCTCAAACGTGTTTCAGAGCATGATAATGAGCTTGTAAAGGGCTTGCAGGATGAAATTAATGAGCTTAATAAAACAAAAGAACAGCTCTCCTCCGATCAGCAGTCGCAGCAGGAAAAGCAGTCTGAAATAGTTAACGAAAAGGCCGCCATAGAGTCTGCTCGCGCAGAGGTCAAGAGCGTTTACAATACCCTTGATGCAAAGCAGTCACGTCTTGAAGCTCAGGTGAAGTCGCTCAAATCAATGATTTCAAGCCTTGATTCGCAGAATGACGCTTATCAGGCTAAGATGGATAAACTCGAAGCGCAGTCAATCAGCAATACTACGGGTTCTTCCGGTAACGGTGTGCTATCAAGCGGCATGAGCTTTCCGCTCACGTGCAATTATTACGTTTCACAGCACTACGGCCACAACGGTCACAAGGGCGTTGACATAGCCGGTGCAAATATAAACGGTCAGCCCGTTTACGCCGCGGCAGGCGGTACGGTAATTTCCGCCTCGTATCACTCAAGCTGGGGCAACAACGTGCTTATAGACCACGGCAACGGCGTGTGGACAAGATATGCGCACCTCAGCAGCATAGGCGTCAGCGCGGGTCAAACCGTATCGCAGGGTCAGTATATAGGCAAGGTCGGCTCTACCGGCAACTCCTCGGGTCCGCACCTTCATTTTGAGGTCTATGTAAATAAAAATCGAGTAAATCCCGAGCCGTATATAGGTCTTTGATAAAACCCCCGAAAGAGAGGCGTTCATTTGAATAGGAAAATATCCCTGGGCCTTGCGCTCGCATTGATATTCGTGGCTATGGCAGGCTCTGTGGCAGGTACCATGGCTGTGTCAATGAAAATGTACAATTCAATAATCAAAGATCTCCCGAAGCGTTCACAGACTTATTCGCTTTTAGCGGAGATAGACGACGTTATTCGCACTAATTACTACGGTGAGATTAACGAAACGCTTTTAAACGCGGATATGGCAGAGGGCTTTGCAAACGGCGTAGGCGACAGTTACAGCTATTATATGACCGCGTCCGAGTATGACGTATATAAAAACGAGATGAACGGTCAGAAAATGGGCGTCGGCATAATTCCGGCGTTTAATGAGGACGATATGTGCCTTTACGCGGCAGAGGTCTCCGACGGTTCTCCGGCGGCACTTAACAATATGACTAAAGGCGACCGTATAGTTACCATAGATGAAGAGGAAGTCACGGTTTATAACTATAAAGAGCTTGTAAAAAAGCTTGAGGGCGAAAAGCTCTCGTCCGTAAATGTTGCGTTTATTCATGACGGTAATCTCGTTGCCGCAAATATGGTAAAGGGCTACACCGCGCAGACTGTTTATTATGAGACGGTAGGCGAGGTGGGTTATGTTAAAATAACCGATTTTTATTCGACCACCGCATCGCAACTCAAAAATGCCGTCAATACGCTTATAAAGCAAGGCGTGAGCGGCATTATAATAGATTTGCGGGCGGTCTCGAACGGAACCGTAGAGTATGCGACAGACGCGCTTGATGTGCTTGTTCCTGTGGCAAGCGACGGAACAAAGGCACTCGCTACCGCCGTTGATAAAAACGGTGAAGCCATAGAGACCTTTACATCGGACGCCGACAGCATAAATGTGTCCACGGTGATACTTGTCGATAAAGACACCTCCGGGCCTGCAGAGCTTTTCGCCTGCGATATGCGCGATTTCGGCAAAGCAAAGCTCGTAGGTACGGCGACAAAGGGCAACGGAACCATGCAAAGGGTTTATCAGCTGAGCGACGGCGGTGCGGTAAAGCTCACCGTGGCAGAGATAAAGCCGTATACAAGCGATGTGTATAACGGTGTGGGCTTAACTCCGGATTATCTTGTGGAGCTGTCCTCTCAGAAAAAGAACCGTTTGGCGCTTTTATCTCATTCAGAGGATGAACAGTATCAAAAGGCAAATTCTCTCTTAACCTCTTCGGCAGGCGCGGACGAGCAATAAACAACAAACATTAAAATCAAAACCCCCGCATAATATTATGCGGGGGTGCTTTTATGTTCGGAGTAATTAAAATAGAAAGAATCGGCGGCGGATTTTTTAAGAGGCTTCGTTACAGGCTTTTTCCGCCCGAACCCGTTATCGAGCGGATAAGCGTCTTAGGCAGTGCTCCGTTTTTTACGCTGACGCTTGTGTGTGATGAAAACGAAGAGGTCGATACGGGTGAAATATACAGCCTGCTCGGGCGGTGCGCGGGCAGAGTTATAGTGTGCGGAGGAACCATAACGGAGGACGAAAAGGTTAAGAATTTCGAGCCTCGTATACTGCCGTCCGTTATGCTTTTTAATTCCGCGGTTGATTATATAAAGAAATGCTCTCTTCCGCCGGAAAAAACGAGCGTGGCTGTTATGGATTTTAACGGCTTTCAAAAGGATAAGCTGTCTTTACTTGTTCCTCTTGCCTCAAATCTTAAGGTAATAACGGGTAATCCCGAAGAATTTTCTCCCGTGCGCCGACGGCTGTATGACGATTGGGGTCTTGCGATGACCGTCACGGAAAACGTGAATGAGGCAGGCGGCTGCACATTTGTAATAGCTCCGCGAACAGATAAAAGCAATCCGGACGGAGGGTGCCTTTTATATAGGAATGAGTATTCGGGAAGTACCGTCTGTTTGTCGGGTAGTGGAGTTACTCTGCCCGATGACATAACAAAGGTTCTGCCACCGTGTAATTCGCTCTTGTTTGCTTCCGCCTTGTATGAATTGTGCGGTGCGACGCGTCTTTCCGAGCTGTGCTTTGACCGCCTTGCGGACATTAGCTCTAAAGGCAGAATTGAATAAGCGGCAGCCTTAGTGTAACAATACGTTTTTTTCTGTAGCCGAACAAAAAATAGCGGCACCGAAACTTTTTGCTTTCGGCGCCGCCGGCTGAGGATTTATAAGGCATTATTGCTTCAAAATAACATACCCCCAAGATAAGCTAAGGCACATCTTGGGGGTGACTTTTTATTTTTTCATTTTCATGGAAATGTCAAATGCCTGAACGGAGTGAGTCAGCGCTCCGATTGATATTATATCTACGCCGCACGCCGCAACGCCGGGTATGGTTTCGTCGGTAATTCCGCCCGAAGCCTCCGTAAGAGCCTTGCCGCCGATTATCTCAACGGCTTTTTTCATGGTGTCACAGTCCATATTATCGAGCATTATTATGTCGGCTCCTGCCTTGACAGCCTCTTTTACTTCATCAAGGTTGCGTGTTTCAACCTCAATTTTCACCGTATGACCTATCTTTCCGCGAAGCTTTTTTACGGCTCCCGTTATGCCGCCTCCGGCGTCTATGTGATTATCCTTGAGCATAGCGCAGTCGGAAAGATTAAAACGGTGGTTTTTGCCTCCGCCGCAGGTTACCGCGTATTTTTGAAGGGCGCGCAGAGACGGAAGGGTCTTTCTTGTGTCGGCTATCGAAGCCTTTGTTCCCTCACAGAGTTTTACTGCCTTTGCGGTCGCCGTGGCTATTCCCGACATATGCTGCAACAAGTTTAGGGCAGTTCTCTCGCCCTTTAAAAGAAGCGTGGTTTTTCCGCTGAATTCGGCTATAAGGTCGCCCTTTTTCACCTTGTCGCCGTCGTGCATATATACCTTGGCGGTAAAAGAATCGTCCAAAAGTTCAAAAACTCTCATTGCGACATCTATACCGCAGAGAACGCCGTCTGCCTTTGAGACGAAATACGCCTCATTGCGCTGCTCCTCGGATATCAGGTAATCCGACGCCACATCGACATAGTTAATATCCTCAAGTATGGCGCGCTTAATAATGTCGTCCGTGTAAAACTGCGGTAAAATCATCCTTCGTCCACCTCTTTTAAGATTATATGGGCTACCGTGGCAAGACTTAAAGCCTCACAATAGTCGGGTGTAATTGCAAATTTGCCGTTTTTAAGTCTCATAAGTATAGCGTCAACGCGCTTCAAGCCTACTCTTACCGCGTCCATATCCGGAATTACAAAGTAAGAACGTTGCATAATCGAGCGAATTTCCGTACGCATCCCCTTTGGCAGCGGAGCACCCGAAATATCCGTTTTGTGCTCCGTAACGGTCACGTGGTCAGGGTCCTTTTTAGAAAGAGACGCTATATCGTCTGCCGCGCGCTTTCCGAATACAAGTGCCTCCAAAAGCGAGTTGCTTGCGAGGCGGTTTTTGCCGTGAACTCCCGTGTGCGAGCATTCACCTACTGCATACATTCTCGAAATAGAAGTACGCGCGTCAAGGTCAACGTCGATTCCGCCCATGAGGTAGTGCTGGCACGGGAATACGGGAATTAAATCCTTGGTCATATCAACGCCGTGTTTTAAGCATCCCTCATATATTCCGGGGAAGCGGTTCACAAGGTAATCGTGCCCCTTGTATCTTATATCAAGATAGAAGTTGTCGCTGCCCGTTCTGCGGCTTTCAAGAATTATAGAGCGCGATACAACATCGCGCGGGGCAAGCTCAAGGCGTTTGTCATATCTGTCCATAAAGCGTTCTTTGTTACAGTTGAGCAGGTATGCACCCTCTCCTCGTACCGACTCGCTTATCAGGAATTGCTCCCTGTCGTTTCCGTTAAAAGCGGTGGGATGAAACTGAACGTAGCTGAGCTCCTTTATCGTAGCACCCATATCGTATGCGAGACGGATTCCGTCACCGGTGGCAACGGCGGGATTGGTGGTGTATTTGTAAACTCTGCCTATACCGCCTGTCGCTATTCCGCAGAAATCCGAAAATACCGTGGCGGCGGTCTTGCCGTTTAAGAGCATATCCGCGCAAAAGCCGTTTTTAACCTTTGTGAGTTTAAAAACGTCGGCGTTTTCGACAAGCGTTATGTTGCTTCGCTTTTTGGCTTCTACAAGGAGCGCACGCACAATTTCCGCACCCGTGGTGTCTTTGTAGTGAACTATTCTGCGACGGCTGTGGCCGCCCTCAAGCGTTTTTTGAAGAGTACCGTCGGAATTGCGGTCAAAATTAACGCCGTATTTTATCAGCTGACGTACCTGGTCGGGACCTTCGTGAACAAGTGTGTTTACGGCGTCCGGTGTGTTGGCCTGACCGCCGGCAATCATGGTGTCGTTGTAATGAAGCTCATAGCTGTCGTTTTCAAGGCTTAAAACGGCAGCTACGCCGCCCTGAGCCAAAGAACTGTTGGAAACGGTTTCGTCTTGCTTTGAAAGCACAAGAACAGACAGATTTTCGGGCAGCGAGAGTGAAGTGTAAAGGCCGGCAACTCCGCATCCGATTATCAGAACATCATATTTTTTATCCATATATATCCGCCTTCCCGGATTTGATTTGTGTAGATTTCGGCAGCTGTGTTAAGCTTTTCCTGCCGCGTGCATTAAGGCTTGTCTTAAATCCTTGCCGTAATACCTTTTTAAGTATACCACAAAACAGAAAAAAGTGGAGAAAATTTTTGCCGATTATGCATTTTGATTGCTTTATACAAATTATACCGTCGATTTTACTCCGTTTTCGGCTTATCTCGCTCTTAAAAATGCATTTTTTATTTGTTTCGGTAAACAGATATATTATAATTATTTAGTCGTAATATTTTATTTATATGGCGATATTTCGGCTGCTTCGGAATATAATAAAAAACGATTTATTCTTGCCGAGTGTAAAAAAATGTTGACTTTTTGTTCTAATAGTGTTAATATACTTGAGCAGTAAAAATTGCATATGCGCCGGTAGCTCAGCTGGATAGAGTGTTTGGCTACGAACCAAAAGGTCGCGGGTTCGAATCCCTCCCGGCGCGCCAAAAATCGACAAGTCTCGTAAGAGATTTGTCGATTTTTATTTTATATCGGCTCTGCGGTCAGTTTCATATGACGGCTCAAAATCACCGATTTCGGTTTATCGGTATTCGAAATTGTTATTTCCGACAAATTTGAAGGTGTTTTATTATACTTTCGGCGAATTGTATTTAGCGTAGAAAAGAAGTAAAATTATAATAGATGTGCGGCGGTGAAGACACGACGCTGTGCATAATTCACCGAACACGGAAGGAAGATAATATATGAAAAAGACCTTATGTACGGTTTTAAGTCTTTTGCTTGTTTTTACCTTGCTTTACGGGTGCGGAAATTTTAAACCTACTTCTACGGGGCGCGCCGTGGTTTCGGGAAGCAGTTGTCTTATAGTTTTAAACGGCTCCCCTACGGTTATGATAAATTCCTCGGACGACGAAGATTTGTTTTCCGATGTCCGCACGGGCGATCTCATAAAAATAAAGCACGCGAATGAGATTATGGAGTCATATCCGCCTCAGGTTAATGTGTATTCCTGCAAGATAGTGTCAAAAGGTACCGCCGATGATGTGGATAAAGAGGTCTTGGATGAGCTCGCTTCCCACGGCTGGGACTATGAATAATCCGAAAGGCTGATATTTATGACTGTGTTTGCTGTCGTGTATTTCGGAACGGCCTTGGCGGTCACGGCCGCCGTATATTTTATGTCGCTTAATTCCGAAAAAAAGCCGGCTCTGAAAACCGTTCTTTTGATAGTATATATTTTAGCTCTTGCGGGGCTCGTCTTTGCGACCGGCTGCCTTGAGGCAAAATACGGCTTTACACGGCTTAAATCCACCGCGATAGCCGTGCTGATACTTCTTATGATTTATCTTGCCGACACATTCGGCAGTAAAAAGGCAAAGAAGAACGAATGAAGGTTTTATTTCGAGGCTACGTTTTTTGCAGTTTCATAAAAACCACCGGGAAGGCGGCACCCTGCCTGTACTTTCCGATAAATTCGCGGCACAGCAATCCGTTTGACTGTGAAATGTACGGCACCGTGTAAAACAGCGGAATTAAGAATATGCAGAAAAGTATTCGCCAAGCAAAGCTTATATTATAATTTACAAGCCTGAACCGTTTTCCCTCGGTCAGGCTTTTGCTTTTGTTTACGGCAAGCGCTACGGAGCATTTTTTGTTTTTGAAGTATACCTTTTCGCACAGCCAAAATGTTTTCGAAAGAACCGCTCCGAAGTACAGTCCGAGCAAAAACAGCACAGAGCAGAGGGCGACTGCTCCCGCAAATACGGTTTTGTATAATCCTTTTTCGGAGAGCTCGCGGTAAAAAACAAGACTGCAAAGCAAAAACGGTATTTCAGCTGCGACAAGACACAGCGCAGTCATCAGCTTTTTGAAAAAGAAAAAATAAAAGACCTTCAGCCTTACCGAGAATTTTTCACCGGCAAAAAGATATGATACAGGTGCTTTTTCCGAGGCGTTGCGGTAAAACCATCTTTTGCGGTTGTAGGAAACGGCGGACAGCGCAAACAGAGAAACGGTAACCTCCGACGAAAAAAGGGCATATAGTAAAGAGAGAATGGGAACGCTGTATTTTTCCTTGTCGAGTCCGCTCACGGTATAGAGCGAATACACGCCGAAAAGAGCGGCGCCGAGGATCAAAAGCGACAGCACAAAGCTCAAAAGGCAAACAAAAAACGCTCTTGCGTTTTCGTGCCGTAAAATATCCTGCGAGTCAATGGTGCACCTTTTTATATCCATAGATTACCTCCGAGCATTTATTAAAATTATGTGTAAAAACCGGAGTTTTAAACATAATAATATTCGCTGCGTAAGTTTTAAAAAAGGTATAAAAGTATTATTTTCCGTTGACATTTGCCGCGTGGCATATTATACTTTAACAAATGAGCCGTCGGCTGTGCGAGCCGCCCTCAAAAAAGCGAAAGGAGATTTTTTGTTTTTTAAAGGACTTTCCGCAAGAGAGTTTTAGCGCCGGACCTGTATGTCGCACTATCGGCTTTGCCGAATTTACAGGTGACGAGGAAGAAGTTATCGAAGTTTTCGGCGGATGCTTCTTGTCCCATAAGTGCGGGGATCAAAGGCTTTTCACAAAGGCGGAGCGGCAACGCACCGTGTACAAAGGGAAAGCAAGGCACAAATTTTATTTTTTGAAAAGGAAAAATTTAATATGTGTGGAATTGTTGGTTATGTAGGGGAGAATAGTGCCTCTCCGATATTGATTGACGGTTTGAAAAAACTTGAGTACAGAGGTTATGACTCGGCAGGCATTGCCGTGTCAGAAAACGGCAAAACAGACGTTGTTAAGACAAAGGGCCGTATAAAAAATCTTGAGGAAAAGCTCGAAGAGGTCGGCGGTCTTTCCGGCACGGTCGGAATAGGTCATACAAGATGGGCCACCCACGGTGCGCCGACAGATGTCAATGCACATCCGCATAAGGGCGGAAACGGCAGAATAACGCTTGTGCACAACGGTATAATCGAGAATTATATTGAGCTTAAAACTATGCTCCAAAAGGGCGGCTATGTATTCGTTTCCGAAACGGATACCGAGGTGCTCGCGCATTTGTTTGATTATTACTACAAGGGCGATTTGCTTGACGCCATGGTAAATGTTATGAAGACCGTGCGCGGCTCTTATGCCGTTGCGATTTTGGCGGACGATAAGCCCGGTACAATTATAGCGGCACGAAAAGACAGTCCGCTTATAGTGGGGCTCGGCGACGGTGAGAATTTCCTCGCGTCGGATATCCCCGCGGTTTTAAAATATACAAGAGACTGCTATTTGCTTGAAGACAATCAGATTGCGGTTCTCACAAAAGACAATGTGACGCTTTACGATACAGACAAAAATGTTGTCAAAAAGGACGTTTACCACGTAACATGGGACGTTGAGGCTGCGGAAAAGTGCGGCTATGAGCACTTTATGCAAAAGGAAATTGCCGAGCAGCCCAAGGCTATACACGATACGCTTTCGCCGAGGATTAAGGACGGCAGGGTGTCAATTCCCGAGCTCACTCTTACCGATGAAGAAATCAAGAATATCGGCAAGATTCATATAGTGGCGTGCGGCAGCGCATGGCATGTAGGTATGACGGCAAAATATATATTCGAGGATATGGCGCGTATTCCATGTGAAACAGACCTTGCAAGCGAATTTCGCTATCGCGACCCGATAATCAAAAAGGGCGATATCTGCATAGTTATAAGCCAATCCGGTGAAACCGCCGATACCTTAGCGGCTCTGCGTGAGGCTAAAAGCAAGGGCGCAAAGGTGATTTCGATAGTAAATGTGGTCGCGAGCACAATAGCACGAGAGAGCGACGACGTTATATATACCATGGCGGGACCCGAAATCGCCGTTGCAACAACAAAGGCTTTTTCGGCACAGCTTGCCGTAGTATATCTGCTTGCACTTCGTTTTTCAAAGGCCGTAGGGCTTCTTCCCGAGGAAAGAGAAAAAGAGCTTACAAAAGAGCTTATGTGTCTTCCGTCGCAGATTGAAGACCTTTTAAATCTTACCGACGAGCTTAAAACGCTCGCCCATAAATACGTCGGCTCCGATGATGTGTTTTTTATCGGCAGGGGGCTTGATTACGCCATTTCTCTTGAAGGCTCGTTAAAGCTCAAGGAAATATCGTATATTCATTCGGAGGCCTATGCTGCCGGTGAGCTTAAGCACGGCACCATATCTCTTATCGAAGAGGGGACTCCCGTGTTTGCCGTTGCGACGCAGGATAAACTTTTTGAAAAAACTCTCGGTAATATTAAAGAGGTTAAGGCGCGCGGCGCGTCGGTAATCGCACTTGTCACGGATAAGCATGCCTCCGTTTCGGAATTTGCCGACGAGGTTATACGCGTACCGTCAACAGACGGTAATTTCTTACCGTCGCTCAATGTAATACCTCTTCAGATATTCGCTTATTATATGGCTGTGCTTCGCGGCTGTGATGTTGATAAGCCGCGAAATCTCGCGAAATCCGTCACCGTGGAGTAACCGTGAATATTGCTTTTCTTATGGATTTTCTGTATAATAAAAGCCTAAAGCATAAAGGCAGGTAGATAAATGGTACAGCTGTATTACGGCTTCGGCAAAGGAAAAACCTCCGCTGCGGCAGGCGCGGCCGTAAGAGCCGCGGGCAACGG
>OMBG01000823.1_pt1 | contig 15156 bp, 10 predicted proteins | sample 1674251 | NCBI WGS metagenome assembly OMBG01 (sample SAMEA103958153, study PRJEB25191) | human gut metagenome | reverse complement strand
TTCCCCTATGAGGGGAAGGTGGCACGGCGAAGCCGTGACGGATGAGGTGGGGCACCCCGCATATCCACCCCTTTTCTTTCTCCGCCCGACATGTTAAAATAAGAAAAAACCCAAAGGAGGCGCGTCCATGCTGCAGATCCTCTGCGGGCCGGACCGGACGGCCAATTCCATGCGGATCCTCGATCAGATCTGCGAAAACGCCAGGGCCGGCGTCGCCGGCCAGATCCTCATCGTCCCCGAGCAGTATTCCCATGAGACCGAGCGCGCGCTCTGCGTCCGCGGCGGCGATACCATCAGTCGCTATGCGGAGGTTTTGAGCTTCACGCGGCTGGCTGCGCGGGTGTTTTCCGTCTGCGGCGGCGTTTGCGAGGAATATCTGGACGAAAACGGCCGCGTGCTGACCCTCTATCTTGCCGCCCAGCAGGTACGCGAGCAGCTGAAATTCTATGCCGCCGTCATGACCCGGCCGGATTTTCTCCGCCAGCTCGGCACGCTCATGGAGGAGCTGCTGACCTCCTGCATCCCGCCCGACGCCCTGCACGCCGCCGCTGCGCGGCTCGAAGGGCGGCTCGCGCAGAAGGTGACGGAGCTGGCCCTGCTGTACGAGAGCTATCTTGCCGTCTGCAAAACCGGCCGCGGCGACCCCGTCACGCGCCAGATGCGCCTGCGCGATCTGCTGGACGAGACGGATTTTCTGGACGGCCGCACCGTCTTCCTCGACGGCTTCTCCGACTTTACCGCCCTGCAGCAGCAGATCCTCGCCGCCATCCTCGCCCACGCGGAAGCCGTCCACGTCAGCGTCCTGACCAGCGGCGGTGAACAGGCTGCCTGCCAGACCGGCAACGAGACGAAAAAGCGCCTGCAGCAGCTGGCTGCCCGGCAGGGCGTCGAAGCCGTTGTCTGCCGCGTGACCACCCGGGCCCCCCGCGACCTGGCGGTGCAGTCCTGGCTGGATGGCCTGTTTTTCGGCGGCCCGGCAGAGTCCGGTGCGCCGCAGAATATTTCGCTCGTCCAGGCCGGCAGCTGGCAGGCCGCCTGCGCCTATGCCGCGCGGCAGATCCGCACCGGAGCGGCCTCCGGCCTGCGCTACCGCGATTTTACCGTCTGTATGACCGATGAAGCCGCCTGCGCGCTTCCCATGCAGGCGCTTCTCTCCCGCGCCGGCATCCCCGTCTACAGCGCGGCGAACGCGCCGCTGCTCAAAAAGCCGCTCGTCGCGGCCCTCCTGAGCGCCCTGCAGGCGATCCTGCGCTATGAGCAGGGGCCGATGCTCTCCTTCCTCAAATCCGGCTTTTCGCCCGTCAGCGAAGACGAATGCGACCGGCTCGAGCGCTATGTCCACTACTGGAACATCCGCGGTCAGCTCTGGGAAAAGCCGTGGCAGATGCACCCGCGCGGCCTCGGCCTTCCCATGACGCCGGAGGACACACAGGCGCTCGAAGAGCTGGACCGCATCCGCGAACAGGCCGTCGCACCCCTGCGGCGGCTGCGCCTCGCCTTTGCCAAGGCCCCCGACACCGACGCGCGCCTGCGCGCCATCGCGAGCTTCTGGGAGGAGCTGGACGTCGCCGGCCGCCTGCAGGCGCAGAGCGAAGCGCTCGCCGCCGCCGGACAGGCCCAGCAGGCACAGGAGTGCGGCCAGCTCTATGAGGCCCTGATCTCGACGCTCGAGCAGATGGACCGCGTGCTCGGCAGTACATCTCTGGAGCCGGAGCTGTTCGTGCAGCTGTTTTCCATGCTGATCGCCAACACCGCGGTCGGCACCATCCCCTCCGTCTGTGACGCCGTCCAGCTCACCACGCTCCCCATGCTCCGCCACCGCCGCAGCCGCGTGCTGATCGTCCTCGGCGCGGACGACGGGCTGCTGCCCGCGTTCTCCGACCCCGGTGGTCTGCTCGCTGACCCGGAGCGGCAGAAGCTCCGCAGCCTCGGCGTGGACCTGAGCCCCGGCCGCGAGACGGCTGTCGACCGCGAGATGAGCTGGGTCTGCGCCGCGCTCAGCGCCGCGGAAGACTGTGTCTGCCTCGTCACCACCGCCGCGCAGCCCTCTTTCCTCTATACCAGAACACAGTCGATCTTCCCCGCGCTGCAGGTCCTTCGCGCGGAGGATGAACCCTTCCTGCCGGACTGCGCCGCCGCAGCCGGCGCCGCCCTGCGCCAACCTTCGCTGCCGCCCTGGCTCCCGGACGCCGTCCGGGCCGAGGCTGCAAGCCTCTCGGCGCGCAGCAGCTATCATTTTGCGGATATGGCCCCCGCCGCCGTGGAGGCGCTCTATGGAAAGACGCTCCCCCTGTCCGCCTCGAAGCTCGACTGCTTCGCCGGCTGCCGCTACGCCTTCTTCCTGCAGTACGGCCTGCGGGCGCTTCCCTGGAAGCAGGCGGAATTTGACGCGCCGCTGTTCGGCTCCTTCGTCCATGACGTTCTCGAGCACGTCGTGCGCGAGGCCCAGGCGCAGGGCGGCTTTGCCGCCCTCACCGACGCGCAGGTCGCAGCGCTCACCGAGCGCTGCATGGACGCGTGTATGCAGACCTACCTCCCGCAGGGTGACGCCCGCGCCAGCCGCGAGGGATATCTCTCCACACGCAACCGGCAGGAGGCTGCCGCCGTCGTGCTGGATGTGGCCCGCGAGCTGCGTCTGTCGCAGTTCACCCCCGCGGCGGAGGAGCTGACCTTCGCCCCCGGCGGCCAGATGCCGCCCATCGTCTACCATGCCTCCCGCGGCGACGGTCTGCTCACCGGCAAGATCGACCGCGTGGATACCTACGAAAAGGACGGCACGACCTACTTCCGCATCGTCGACTACAAGACCGGCCGCAAGGATTTCTCCTATACCGACCTGCTTTACGGCAAGGACCTGCAGATGCTCCTGTATCTCTTTGCCCTGCAGGAGAACCAGAAAAAGTCCGGCCATCCCATGCAGCCGGCCGGGGCGCTCTATGTGCCGGGCCGCTGCGATATGATCCGGCTCGAGCCCGGCGAAGACGCCGGTGAGGCCGACGCCGAGCGCCGCAAGCAGCTGCGCCGCAAGGGCCTCGTCCTGCAGGACGAAGCGGTCCTGCAGGCGATGGAGCATTATGACGGCGAGCCGCAGTACCTGCCCGTGCAGTGCAAAAAGGACGGCCTGACCGGCGATCTTGCCACGCCCGCGCAGCTGGCCGCGCTCGAACGTTTCGTGACCGGCCAGGTCGCAGCCATGATCGACGAGATCCTCTCCGGCAAGACCCAGCCGAACCCCGTCGACCGCGGCCCGGCGGATTCCGCCTGCCGCTGGTGCGACTATTCTTCCGCCTGCCACAAGGACGTCTGCGCCGTCTCCCCGCGCCGCTTCGCGGCGGTGAAGGCGGACGAGTTCTGGCAGGAGATCGAAAGGAGGCAGCGTCATGGCTGAATGGAAAGCCACTCCCGAGCAGCAGGCCGCCGCGCAGGACCGGGGCGGCGCGCTGCTCGTCGCCGCGGCCGCAGGCTCCGGCAAGACCAAGGTGCTCGTCGACCGCCTGATGGGCTACCTGACCGACCCGGACGACCCGGCGGATCTGGACGAATTTCTGATCATCACCTATACCCGCGCCGCTGCCGCCGAGCTGCGCGGCAAGATCGCCGCGCGCCTCGGTGAGATGCTGGCCGAAGACCCCGACAACAAGCACCTCCAGCGCCAGCTCACGCGCGTCTATCTCGCGCAGATCTCCACCGTCCACGCTTTCTGCCAGACCGTCCTGCGCCAGTACGCGGCGGAGGCGGACCTGCCCGCGGATTTCCGCGTGGCCGACGAGCAGCAGGCCGCCGCCCTGCGCGCCGAAGCGCTGCAGGATACGCTCGCGGAGCTCTATGCCGGTCTCGACGCGAACCCCGACTTTGCCGCCATGATCGATACTCTCGGCTACGGCCGCGACGACCGCCGTCTGCTCGCCCTTGCCGAGGAGAGCTACGGCGTCATGCGCTGCCAGGTCGACCCCGCGGCCTGGACGCGCCGCTGCCTGCAGGCTTATGACCTGCCGGAGGACGCGGAAGCGGAGCAGACGCTCTGGGGCGCGTGGTTTTTGCAGGAGCGCACGCGCGTGCTGGAAAACGCCGACGCGCTGCTCCGGCAGGCGGAAGATCTCTGCCGGCGGGAGCCGAAGCTCGAGGAAAAATGCACCCCCGTTCTGGAAAAAAACCGCGCCGCCATCCGGGATCTTCTCGCCGAGACGACCTGGGACGGCTGCATGGAAAAAAAGATCGCGTCCTTCGGAGCCATGCGCCCGCCCAAGGACGCCGAAGCTGTCGAGCAGGTCAAGGCCCTGCGCAAAGAGGCCTGGGAGATGGTCAAGGACATCCAGCGCTGCTTCTACGCCCCGTCCCGGCAGGTCACGGACGACCTGCGCCGGACCGTCCCGGCCCTGCGCGGCCTGCTCGCGCTGCTCAAAGCCTTTGACGAGCGCTTCACGCAGGAGAAACGCCGCCACCATCTTCTCGATTTCTCCGACCTCGAGCACTGTATGATCCGTCTGCTGACGAAAAAGGACACCGGCGCGCCCACCGCCGCCGCGCGGAGCCTCGCGCAGACCTACCGCGAGATCCTGATCGACGAATATCAGGACTCCAACGCCGTGCAGGAGTGTATTTTCCAGGCCGTCAGCCGGGAAGGGAAGAACCTTTTCCTCGTCGGCGACGTCAAGCAGTCGATCTACCGCTTCCGTCTGGCCGACCCCACGATCTTCCTGCAGAAATACGCCGCCTATCCCATGCGCGGCACACAGGCCCCCGGCGAGCCGCGCAAGCTCCTGCTGTCGAAGAATTTCCGCTCCCGCGCAGAGATCCTGGAGGCTGCCAACGACGTCTTTTCCCTCGTCATGAAAAAAGAGGCGGGCGAGCTCGACTATACGCAGGCCGAAGCCCTCGTCCCCGGCGCGAGCTTCCCGGAGGAGGGGAGCCCCAAGGTCGAGCTGCACTGCCTTGACCTGACCGCCGCGGACGACGATACCGGCGACAAGACCGGCGCGGAGGCCGAGTTCGTCGCCGCGCGCATCGCGGAGCTTCTGAACGGCGGCACGTTTGTAACGGAGAACGGCGCGCTGCGCCCCGCGCGCGCGTCTGATATTGTCATCCTCATGCGCTCGCCCGGCATGACCGCGGGCGTGTACCAGGCTGCGCTGCAAAAGCGCGGCATCGCCTGCGACGCGGGCGCGGGCGGCGATCTGCTGCAGACCGCCGAGGTCGAGATCCTCCTGCAGCTGCTGCAGATCATCGACAATCCCCGCCGCGATATCCCGCTGGCCGCCGCCATGGCCAGCCCCGTCTTCGGCTTTGCCCCGGAGGAGCTGGCCCGCATCCGCGCGGTGGATAAGTCCGCCGACCTCTACACCTGCATCTGCGCCCAGCCGGAGCCGACCGCCCATCTGCAGCGCTTCACCGCGTGGCTGACCGCCATGCGGCGGCAGAGCCGCCTTGTGGACGTGCCGGAGCTGCTGCAGACCGTCATCCGCACCTCTGGGCTGGAGGATGTTTTTGCCGCCCTGCCGGACGCCGAGCGCAGGCAGGCGGATCTTGCCGCCTTCTCCGCCTTCGTGACGCAGAGCGCGCAGACCGACGTCCACAGCCTTTCGGAGCTCGTGCAGCTGTGCGGGCAGCTGCTGGAAAGGGGCGCTTCGCTGCCCGCCCAGCAGACGCCCGCCCGGCAGGACGCGGTGCGCATCATGAGCATCCACAAGTCCAAGGGTCTGGAATTCCCCATTGTCATCCTCGCGGACCTCGCCCGCAAATTCAACCTGCAGGACAGCCAGTCCGCCGTCCTCACCGACGAAGAGCTGCTGCTCGGCGGCAACGTGGTCGACCTCGCGAGCCGCTCGTTCTATCCCGGTCTTGCCCGCATGGCGATCATGCGCCGCAAGACGAGCCAGACCGTCTCCGAGGAGCTGCGCGTGCTCTATGTTGCCATGACCCGCGCAAAAGAGCGCCTCATCATGACCAGCTGCGCGGCCCGGTATGAGAGCCGCCTGCAAAAGCTGCGCCTGCTGCTGTCCGACCCGCTGCAGCCCTGCGTGAGCGCGGCCGCCCGGCGTCCGGACGACTGGATCCTGATGGCGGCCCTCTGCCGCACGGAATCCGGCGCACTCTTCGCGGCCTCCGGCCCCTGTGACTGCAGCCGCGTGCGCGCGCTGCCGTGGCGCGTGACGCTGCAGCAGACCGCGCCCGCCGACCCTGCTGCCCGCGGCGCCAGCCCCGAGCAGCCCGCGCAGATCCCGCCGCTCGACCGCGCGCAGGTCGAGCAGAGCGCCAGCTTCCATTACGCCCACGAGGCCGCGACGCGCCTGCCCTCCAAGCTGACAGCGACCCAGCTCAAGGGCCGCTTCCTCGACGCCGAGGCCGCCGAGCAGGCGCCCGCGGAGCCGCAGCGCCGCCCCTGGCGCACGCCGCAGTTTTTGCAGGACTGGCCGCTGACCGGCCGCGAAAAGGGGAGCGCGACGCATCTTTTCATGCAGTTCGTGCGCTACGAGGCCTGCACGGACGAGCCCGGCGTCCGCGCGGAGCTGCAGCGCCTGCAGGCGCAGAAATTCCTGACGCCCCGGCAGGCGGAGGCCGTGGATGTACAAAAGATCCTGCGGCTGTTTTCCTCGCCGCTCGGCAAAACGCTCCTGTCGGCGAAAACGCTCCGCCGCGAATTCAAATTCTCCATCCTGACCGACGCCGAAGCCTACAGCCCGGAGGCGGCAGGGGAGCAGGTCATGCTGCAGGGCGTGGTCGACTGCTTCTGGCAGGAGCCGGACGGCATCGTCATCCTCGATTTCAAGACCGACTACATAGACGGCGATCTGCAGCAGAAGGCCGAGCGCTACGCCCCCCAGCTCCACGCCTACGCCGCCGCCCTCTCCCGCATCTTCCAGACCCCGGTCAAAAAAACCATCCTCTACTTCTTCTCCGCCAACCAACCCATCGAGATCTGACGCACCCCAAGGCTCCCCTCCCAGGGGAGCTGTCAGCCGCAGGCTGACTGAGAGGTTGTGAGAACCTCTGGCGGTGCGCACCCCCTTGGCTCCCCTTCCAGGGGCCGATTCCCCCTATCAGGGGGAAATGTCCCGAAGGGACAAAAGGGGTAGGGATGCTGGCTCGGCGAAGCCGAGACTGAGAGGTTGTTGCAAATTTGTGACTGCCGGATGTCTCCGACGGCCCTATCTTTTCCGACTTGCCGGAAAAGATAGGGGAGAAAAGGGGCGCTTGGTTACGTTTGGTGCATTCTGCCTCTGAATTCAGGTGAGAACTAATGTTTCAGGCGTCGTTCCACCCGATAATCACCTTACGAGTTTTTTACTACGCGCCGCCTGATACGAGGGTATCAAATTTGTAACGAGTTGCCTTTGAACAGTTGCCATCAATAGAAGCTGCAATCGAAATTTTGATGAATGTTACCTTTTCGCGGGGCACTCCAAAGGCTCCCTAGTGTAAAGGGAGCTGTCAGCCGTAGGCTGACTGAGGGATTGTTCCCCGCCGCAGCGCCCCATGCCTTCCCCTATGAGGGGAAGGTGGCACGGCGAAGCCGTGACGGATGAGGTGGGGCACCACCGATGGGGAGAAGGCTCCATACAAAAGGAAGGTACCGCTCCGCGGTACCTTCCTTTTGTCACTTGCAGTTCTTCGAGGACTGGCTCTGCTGTGCGTCTTCGGTGTTCTGCGTGGCCTTGTTCGTCTTGTTCTGCTTGCTCATGATGTGCCTCCTGCAGCGATAACTTGCGGCGCTGCCGCAGGGGTAGTTTGCCCGCTGCGTCAGGATTTATCCTTCGGACTGCACACCAGCGCCGCGAGAAATCCGAAAAACACCGCCGCCGCGATCCCCGCGGCCGAGGCCTTGAGCCCGCCGGTCAGCGCGCCGAGGATGCCCTGTTCCTGCACGGCCTCCCGCACGCCCTTGGCCAGCGTGTTGCCGAAGCCCGTCAGCGGGACCGTTGCGCCCGCGCCCGCGAACTCCACCAGCTTTTCATACACCCCGGCCCCGCCGAGGATCACGCCCAGCACCACGTAGCACACCAGGATCCGCGCCGGCGTCAGCCGCGTCAGATCGATCAGAACCTGCCCCAGCATGCAGATCGCGCCGCCGATGACAAATGCCTTGAGATAGTCCATAGCCTTACCTTCCTTCCGCCGTGATCGCCACGGCATGGCAGATGCCGGGGATCGACTCGCCCTGCCAGCTCGACGTCGGCGAGAGCAGCGCGCCCGTCGCGCAGAACAGCAGCCGCCGCAGCTCCCGCTTCTCGAGCCGGTCCAGCAGATACCCGCACAGCACGCTCGCCCCGCACCCGCAGCCCGAGCCGCCCGCGTGCACGTCCTGCCGCTTCGGGTCGTAGATCAGAACGCCGCAGTCGTCATACACCGGCGTCAGGTCGACGCCGACGCGCTGGAACTGGTCGAGCACGATCTTCTTTCCCAGTGCGCCGAGATCCCCGGTCACGATCAGGTCATAGTCCTGCGGCACGCGCCGCAGATCGCGGAAATGCGCCTGCAGCGTATCGATAGCCGCCGGGGCCATGGCTGCGCCCATGTTGTTCGCGTCCTTGATGCCGAGATCCTGCACGCGGCCGATCGTCGCCGCCTCGATGCGCACACCGCTGCCGCTGCCGCCCACGATGCAGCAGCCGGAGCCCGTCACGGTCCACTGCGCCGTCGGCGTCCGCTGTCCGCCGTAGCCAAGCGGGAAGCGGTACTGCCGCTCCGCCGAGGCAAAGTGCGAGGAGGTCAGCGCCGCCGCCGTCCGCGCAAAGCCCGCGTCGACGAACGCTGCCGCCAGCAGCAGTGACTCCGCCATCGTCGAGCACGCGCCGTAAAGCCCCAGAAACGGGATCGACGTCCCGCGCGCGGCGAAGGACGAGGAAATGCACTGGTTCAGCAGATCCCCCGCGAACAGCACGTCGATATCCTCATAGCTCACGCCGAGCTTGCGCTTGGCCGTGTCGAGCGCGAGCTCCTGCAGCTTGCTCTCCGCCTTCTCAAACGTCTTCTGCGAAAGCTTCGCGTCCTTCCCCAGAAAATCAAAATAGGCCGCCAGCGGCCCCTCGCCCTCTTTTTTGCCGCCGATGGCGGCGTGGGACAAAATGACCGGCTTCGATTCAAATACAAGCGTCTGCGCGCCCTTGCGCATGGCGATCAACTCCCTGTCAGCATTTGTCCTTAGTATGTACCGCGGCGAAAAAAATAACCGCCGGCGTCAAAAACCGGCGGCCGGCCCGCACGCGGCGGGCCAAAGAGGAATGGAAAAATGAAAAAGAAGTCGCACAGATAGTATGTGCGGCTTCCTCTCGTTTAAACACGGACGAAATTATTTTTTTGCGTCCTTCAGCGCGCGGGCCAGCCAGACAGAGCCGAGGTCCAGCGCGGTAAAGAAGCCGTCCTTCTCGCTCTTCTTGACGATCCGGTCGCGCGCACGCACGCCGGGATCGGTCAGCTGCAGCTCGACGGAGACCTTGCTCGCCACGTCGGCGTCGCCGACCTTTTTCGTCTCCAGGATCTGCAGCATCACGATGTGGGAGTCTGCCATCGAACCGTAATATACCAAATTGTCCTTGCGCATGAGGGGCCGCCCCTTGTAGCTCAGGATCGTTTTTTCGTCAGCCATGATACACGAACCTCCTGATGTTCATTTTCCTATAGTATAGCAAAGAATCCCTGTAAAAGCAAATCAAATTCCAAAAATGATTTCCGACAGGAAAAAACGCCTCCTTATGCACTCTGCACAAAAACACGGAAAAATATTTTTGCTTTCTAACGAAAATTTAGCTTTACAAATGCAAAGTGATACGCTATAATCCAGACAATCATTCCAGATAGAGGCGCGGGCTTCAAAAGTACCGGGCGGCAAGCACAGGCAGTGGCCGTTCGGAAAAGGGGAGACCGCCGAAATGCCGCAGGCGCTGCCTGCAAATGCGGTGTTGGCTCGGCAGATAAGATCTGCCGGACTGTCACAAAGAAAAGCTTTGTGAAGCGCTATCGATGGATACGGCAGGGGCGGGATTCCGTTTTCTGTTCATTCCGTGGATCGCTTTACAGAAGCGACCCACTTTTTTGTTGCTTTTGTGAAGTCTGTCTGGGAAAATAAAAAACGAAAGGTGAATGAAAACAATGAGAAGAATCCTTGCCCTCGTCCTTGCAGCCCTGATGCTGCTGAGCATGGCCGCCTGCGCCAGCTCCACCACCGCCACCCCCGCAGACACCGAGACCACCGCATCGACCGAAACCACTGAAACCACCGAGACCGCAGATACCCCCGCCACCGGCGTGGAAGACGGCGTTCTGACCGTCGGCATGGAATGTGCCTACGCCCCCTACAACTGGACCCAGATGGACGATTCCAACGGCGCCGTTCCCATCTCCAACGTTCCCGGCGCCTACGCCAACGGCTACGACGTCATGATCGCCAAGAAGATCTGCGAGGCCAACGGCTGGGAGCTTGAGATCGTCTCCTCCGCGTGGGATTCCCTCTGCCCGGCTGTCCAGTCCGGCACGATGGACGCCAACATCGCCGGTCAGTCCATGACCGCCGACCGCATGCAGGAAGTTGACATGGCTGGCCCGTACTACTACGCCACCATCGTCTGCGTCACCACCAAGGACAGCCCCTACGCTGGCGCTACCTCCATCGCCGACCTGGCCGGCGGCAAGTGCACCGCCCAGTCCGGTACCATCTGGTATGACTCCTGCCTGCCGCAGATCGAAAACGCCGACCTCCTTGCCCCCGCTGAGACCGCACCGGCCATGATCATGCAGCTGCAGACCGGCTCCGTCGACTTCATCTGCACCGACATGCCCACCGCCATCGGCGCCGCCGCGCAGGACGATAACCTCGTCATCCTCAACTTCTCCGGCACCGACGGCGACTTCCAGTTCGCCTCCGAGGCTGAACGCGCCGAAAACGTCAACATCGGCATCTCCGTCCGCAAGGGCAACACCGTCCTCAAGGATGCCATCGACAGTGTCCTCTCCACCATGACCGAAGACGACTTCAACCAGCTCATGGACGAAGCCATCCGCGTCCAGCCGGAGGTCTAAACCATCAGCAAACCTTCTCACCGGGCTCCCCTTGTCAAGGGGAGCTGGCCCGAAGGGCCTGAGAGGTTATCCCCGCCGCAGCGGAAAAGGCTCCCCTTCCAGGGGAGCTGTCAGCCGCAGGCTGACTGAGAGGTTGTCACAAATTTGCAGCGACCTCTCCGTCTCGGCTCCGCCGAGCCACCTCCCCTGGAAGGGGAGACATTGACTTCGCGTATTCCCGTCTTGAATTCTTGAAAGGAGCTCTCTCCCGTGGATAAGCTTGCCAAGCTCATGCAGGATATCGCCATCCTGTGGGACAAATACCACCCGATGTACCTGCGGGGCATGCTCAGCACGCTCGGCCTTGCCCTGGCTGCGACTGCCATCGGCTGCATCATCGGCCTTGCCTGCGGCATCCTCAATACCATCCCCTGCGCCAAAAACGACCCCTGGCCCAAGCGCATCCTCCTGAAGATCCTCCGCGTCATCATCCGCATCTACGTCGAGGTCTTCCGCGGCACGCCCATGATGCTGCAGGCCGTCTTCATCTTCTACGCCCTGCCGTACTTTACCGACAACGCCCTGCGCTTTGATAACATCTGGGCCGCGTCCATCCTGATCGTCTCCATCAATACGGGCGCGTATATGGCCGAGTCCGTCCGCGGCGGCATCATCTCCATCGACCCCGGCCAGACCGAGGGCGCGAAGGCCATCGGCATGACGCACTTCCAGACCATGACCAGCGTCATCCTGCCCCAGGCCATCCGCAATATCCTCCCCCAGATCGGCAACAACTACATCATCAACGTCAAGGATACCTCCGTCATGTTCATCATCGGCTTCACGGAGTTCTTTGCCTCGCACCGCTATATCGTCGGCATCAACAACAAGTATTTCCCGTCCGCCGTCATCGAGATGGCCGGCTACCTCCTCATGACCCTGATCGCCTCCGGCATCCTCCGTCTGGTCGAAAAGGGTATGGATGGCTCCGACAGCTACGAGCTCGTGCAGGAGGATCCGCTCACCATGACCGCCGGGACCTATTCGCACCCCAAGCGCGGCAGCAACTATGACGAGCAGAGTAAGGAGTTCCGCGACCGCACGGAGCAGGAACTCAAATTTGGACGAAGCAGGGGGGACCGCTGATATGGCAGACAACATTCTTGAGATCCGGCACCTGAGCAAGTCCTTCGGTACGCACGAGGTCCTGCGCGATATCGACTTTACCGTCAGCAAGGGCGACGTCATCTCCATCATCGGCGCCTCCGGCTCCGGCAAATCGACGCTCCTGCGCTGCATCAACCTGCTCGAGACCCCTTCGAGCGGCGAGATCCTCTACCACGGCGAAAACGTCACCGGCAAGAGCGTCAACGCCGCCAAATACCGCTCTCACGTTGGCATGGTCTTCCAGTCCTTCAACCTCTTCAACAACATGACCGTCCTCAAAAACTGCATGGTCGGCCAGATGAAGGTCCTCGGCCGCAGCAAGGACGAGGCGCACGAGCAGGCCATGCGCTATCTTGAAAAGGTCGGCATGGCCCCCTATGTCAACGCCAAGCCCCGCCAGCTCTCCGGCGGCCAGAAGCAGCGCGTGGCCATCGCCCGCGCGCTGGCCATGAATCCGGAAGTCCTCCTGTTCGACGAACCGACGAGCGCGCTCGACCCCGAGATGGTCGGCGAGGTCCTCACCGTCATGCAGAGTCTTGCCAACGAGGGCATGACCATGCTCGTCGTCACGCACGAGATGGCTTTCGCCCGGGACGTCAGCCGCCGCGTCGTCTTCATGCACGAAGGCGTCATCCTCGAGCAGGGCGCTCCCGAAGCCCTCTTCTCCGATCCCCAGCACCAGCAGACCAAAGACTTCCTCGCCCGTTTCCGCAACAGCTGAAAAACTCCGCCCGGAATTTTATCCGGGCGGAGTCTTTTCTTGTGTTCAATTTGACAAAATTCCTGTTTTCTGGTAAGATAAAACCGGTCCGAATGGACCCCTTAGGACGCCAAAACAGCGACGGGCGGTTCGTTCCCGGAATCCCTCCGAAAGGAGGTGTTCTTATGCCGATCACATTGACTTTCCATTTCCTTGGATTGACGATCACGGTCCGCATAAATGGACGAAACCGCCACTCGGCCAAGTGACGGTTTCTTAACATAGTTTAAGAATCTGCTTTCTAACCGGGGATGACCGCTTGTCGAGGCGTCCTTCGGTTATTTTTATTATACTGCATCGGGAAGATTTGTCAAGGGGCATACCGTCCCGCCACCTGATACATCTCCTCGTCGGAGATCTGCACCGTCACGTGCACGTACCGCGAAAACAGCGCTGCCAGCTCCTGCACCGGCAGGATCCCGTTCGAGACCTGCCGCGCGGTCTTCGCGTGGTGCGCGTCCAGCGTCTTGCGGGAAAATCCGTGCGCCACGGTCAGTGTGCCGCCCGGGGCCAGCAGCCCGGCCAGATGCGCCAGCAGCCGCTCCGGCTCCGGAAAATGCGGAAACGCGTTGTAGATCACGATGCAGTCGAACGGGGCAGGGAAGTGCGCCTGCTCCGCGTCGCCGCAGAGCACGGTCACGTTCTCCTGCGGGAACTTTTCGCGCGCGATGCGCGCCATCTCCGGCGAAATGTCGATGGCCGTCACCTGCGCCGCGCCGCGCTGCAGATAGTCCGGGATCAACACGCCCGTCCCGCACGCCACGTCCAGCACCCGCACACCGCCCCGGACCCCGGCGTTGTCCAAAATCCGCGCGATCACCGGCTCATTGCGCCGCAGCTGTGCGTCCCAGCCGGCGGCCGCCTGATCGAAAAATTCGATCACATCCTGCTGCTTCATCTTATGCGTACCGGACGCGCAGCAGCCGCGCCTTCGTCAGCGCCACCACGAGCGAGGGCAGCAGCACGAGCTGGATGATGATGCCCGGCAGACCCGTCACAAACGATGCCGTTGCCCACGCGGCGATCGAGAACGTCGCCGGCGCGAACAGAAGCGCCTTGCACACGCCGGAGAGCACCCGGCCCAGCAGCATCGCTGTGATCTGGCTGATGTAGAGGTCGGCATACAGCTTGCCCGTGTGCACGCGCAGCATCATCAGCCCGCATACGAGCCCGTACACGCCGCATTCGACCATCATCCCGGGCAGCACCGCCGGCCCGGGCATTCCCGTCAGCACGCCGGACAGCAGCGGCCCGAGCACGCCGCAGATCAGTCCATACGGCCACCCGCACGCCAGCCCGCACAGCAGCACAGGAATGTGCATCGGCAGGAAGATCATCCCGGCGTTCGCGATCGCGTGGAACGCCATCGGCAGCACCACGCACAGCGCGATGCACAGCGCGCAGAACGCCAGATTCTTTGCATTTACAGTCTTTTTCATGGGGAAACTCCTTCTTCATGTCGTTGCCGCCATTATACCAGCTCCCGCCGCCCCGCGGAAGCCCCACCGGGGGTTGTTTTTTCTCCCCGCCCCTTGCATTTCCCCCGCCCATCCGCTATAATAATCCCACCCAAGTTGTCTCGGCGGTTCTTACACAGACAGCCCGCCCCAATTTCATACCCGGGTGTAGCTCAGCTGGTAGAGCGCGTGGTTTGGGAGCGTATCAGCATCCATCCGACCACGCAGAGCTGAAACGCCCGAACCCCTTGACACACGGGCATCTGCGGGTTTTCCACATTTTCCGGAATCGCCCGAAAATTCCCCTTTGACCACATGGCTGACTACAGACAGCACAACTTATCAATTTCATAACCGGGTGTAGCTCAGATGGTAGAGCGCGTGGTTTGGGACCACGAGGCCGCTGGTTCGAAACCAGTCACTCGGACCACTCAGAAATGACCTTTGGATGTCAGGTGACCGCGCAGGCGCGTCCACCTCGACAGCAAAGGTCTTTCTTCGTTCAAAATCGTAACCACTTCGCTGGGTTACGATTTTGTTTTTCCTAATTTGACAAGTTGCCCGTTGCTTTCAGGTAAAGCGGAACCCGCTGAAATCATAAGATTTCAGCGGGTTTTCTATGTAAATTGTTCGATTTTTTCAAAAAGTTATTCTTTGATTATTGCGGCGCAGGATTTGCGCTGCGGATTCGGCAAACTGGAAGTTATCGATTTCTTTGTGCGCTATATCTAACGGACAGCACAATGCTTACTGATGCGGTAATGACCTTTGCAAATACGG
>OMBG01000806.1_pt1 | contig 15333 bp, 17 predicted proteins | sample 1674251 | NCBI WGS metagenome assembly OMBG01 (sample SAMEA103958153, study PRJEB25191) | human gut metagenome | reverse complement strand
CGGTGTCAACGCCAACGGCAAGCTCAGTCCCGGCTACAACAAGACTGGCGTCAGCACCGTCGCCAAGTAAGCGCGGCCAAGGTGCATACTTGACGGCAAGCAGCACATCGAATACCTGCCGCGCAAGGGAGTTTGCGTGGCGCGGATGCTGCTCGAAGGGGAAAAATGACGACAGAAGAGCGGAGATGCTTTGCATCTCCGCTCTTCCGTTCTTATGAAGATGGTCTCTCTCACGGGAGGCGCTCTACATACGATCCCCGACTCCGCAGCCATATGTCAATGTCTTTGCCGAACACCTCGGCGGGCCGGTGTAGCGGAAGCGGATATGCTCCAGTAGGATTTTACACACCGCATGGGGCCTGGCGGACAAAAGAAAAACCTCGTAACCGGCATGGTTACGAGGTTTTCATCTGGAGGTGACACCCGGATTTGAATCGCCGCGGGGCGGTCTTGCGTCGTGTTGACCGATGCCGGGAAGTGTTGGAAATACAGGGTTTGCAGGAAATCATGCTGTTAGATGCTGCCGGACTGTATCATCGGATTTTGAAGTTATAAGGCTAAAAATAAGGCTAAATTTTGTGGCCGCGCGGAATGTACCAATAGATTTCCCGGCAAACAGTAGCATGAGCTTTTCTGCTGTGACAGCCCCTGTCCACCCGGTCTGCTATACTGACTTTTACCACAACGGACGAGGAGGGCGTACAATGACGAAGGATTTTCTGTTACGGCTGACGGAGGAGCATTACGGCGCGGGGGCATTCCCCATCTACGGGCGGCTGCTGGAGGAGCAGCGGCTGACGCGGGGCGGGTCGCTGCTGCCCATGTGGTACTGCACGGCGGCGCTGCGGCGGGCGTTTGGTGGGGAAAACGTGCTGGTGCTGGGCTGCACCAACGACTCACTACTGGCGCATCTGTTGGGCGCGACGCCGGTGAACCCGCTGCCGCCCCACTACCACTGCCCCAACTGTCACCGCCTGATCTTCGATGCCCACGCGGATGACGGATGGGATTTGCCCAACCTTATCTGTCCCGAATGCGGCGCACCGATGGTGGCAGACGGTCATAACCTGCGAAGCCGGTCGCTAATCGGCGAGAGCGTTGTGTCCCTGCAAGTGCCGCAGGAGCAGTTCGCGCCGGTGTGCGCGTGGCTGCGGAACTACTGGGCGCAGCGGGACTGCCAAACCGATACCGAGCCGTACAGCGACGCGGAGGTCATGGGGCTGCGGCTCACGCTGCCGGAGGGTGTACAGGGCACGTTCGAGGTGCGCGTCCTGTACCCCACCGACCGGCTCGACCCTCTGCCGTCCGATGTGCCGCCGCTGCACACGGCGTACCGGCGCATCAAGGGCATGGGGCTACGGCTGGCCTCTGACGCATGGACGGGGGCGGAGCGGGACGCTGTGGAGCGAGGGCGTATGGCATTTGAGGATGTCCTCACGTTCCGGGAAGATGTGTACGATCTGCTGCGGCAGCACACGCCGCCCAAGCAGCGGCGGGAGAACGGCCTGCCGTGGGCGATTTCAGAGGACGTGCGCAAAGGCAAGTACGCCACGCAGGGGATGTCGAAGCTGATCGAGAACTACCTGCGTAAGCAGCTGCGCGTCCCGGCGCACTACATCGAGAGCATGAAGCACATCCGCTACCTGCCGCGCAAGGGGGATTGCGTGGGGCGGATGCTGTTCGAGGGGGAAAAATAATATGAAGATATAGCGAGACTGAATTCAGTCTCGCTATATCTTCATATTATGCAGAAACTCATCTAAGCGCTTTCCATTTGCTGCATTTTTCTGCTATTTTACGCCTATACTCACAGGCAACCTTAATTTTTTCAAATTCATCAGCCCAATCATTTTCACGAAAATATTCCTTAATTTTTTTGAGACTCTTTTTGCAGAATTCTTCGGCTTCCTTCAAGCTATATTGGGGTTTACTATACTTGTCAATCTTGTCAGCCATCCTCAGAATTGCAGCCTCTTTTGCAACGCACGCAGGAGGGCAGAATATCCCTTTATGTGCAATTATAATTTGGCCGAGTTTCCACGCATACTCCTCTTTTTCCCCTCCAGAACAATCAAAGATGTTATACATGTAAACCAGCGACATATACGGATGTGCATCCTCATCGTAATTTGCTTTACCTATGTCATGTAAATATGCTGCCTTTTTCAAGAGCTTTTTGTCTACTTCGATTCCACCTGTTTTAAGTTGTAATGCAATGTCTTTGCAAATTTTACAGACGTTTTCAGAGTGTTCTTTCACTTCGATACATTTATCATCATGCGCACGGAAAACTATTTCACTCTCAAAGATCATCTTAAAAACATCTTTAGATGATACCGCCTTTATACTGCTATTATCGCTCATTACTCGCCCTCCATCACTTAGAAATTCCGCAATTGATGAATGGCCTATTTGCAAAACGAATTGTCAGCTTGAAATGTAGCCAATTTTGGAAACGCCGATTACTCCTCGGCGCAGCGGGGTGATTTCGAATGTTTCCGTGCGGAATTCTTCTGCATCGAATTCATCAATTGTGAATTCATCAGCAACAAATTCATCTAACTCAAAATTCTCTGCCTTAAAAGGCTCTATCCCAATTGAAGTAAATACTTCGTCTGGCAGTCTATAGTCTTGCTTGACTAAGCCGAACAACGTAAACCCTGTATCTGCGCAAAAGGACAGTGTAACAGAGTATACTTTGTCGTATGTAAATGCACCCACCACAGAGCCAACAAAACTCCCCAGCATAAATCCCAGTGCCGGGATGACCACTAGCATTTGCGCAATGCCGCCCGCGATCATGGCGCAAGAGGAAAGGAAAAGCTCCTTCGCAAGAGCATTTGCCATTTCATAGCCTTCCATCTCGCCTCGAGCAACACGGCAGGCGTTCTTCATAGTGTTCAGTGCAATGACTGTGACACAGCCAATCACAGGCGGTTCTATAGATTTTAGCGCTTCACCCCATAATCCTGATTGGCAGGCGGTTGTAATGGCTGCGGCTAAACTGCCACGAACGAAACCCTCTGCCCCACCGGACAGCGCCGCAAGCCCCACTTTCTTTAGCTGCTCCCCGTCGATTTTTCCAGTTTCAACCAAATATTGTATTGCCTTATATATTTCTGGAGCGGTCTTCAAAATGATAGATAGCATAGCTGCATCTACGCCAGCTTGCAGCGCCTGATTAAATATCCGTTCGCAGGTAATGAGGTCTTCAGTAGAAAGGCCGAGTTTTTTTAGGTCTTCTGTCGAAACAGCCCCCTCTTTGGCAAGTGCCGCCAGCCTCCGCGCATCCGCCTCCGACAGTGGAATGGACTGCGTACCATCAGCTGACTTTGCGCGATCTGACAGCAAAGCGAGTGTTTCTTTATAACGCGCTACCTGCTCCGGACGTGAAACGGCTTCTTTTTCTATTTTCTTTTGCAACCACGCCACAGCGTCTTGATACTGGTCTTTCGGAATAACTCGTACCTGCCCTTTATAAACAGGATCGTTCAGCACGGATGCGTCTAAATAGCCACGATCCGCCAAGAATTTATCCAAAGAATCCGTTCCGCCACCAGCTTTATACTCTCGGAAACGTTCAAAAACGCTTTTTGCCTGTTGCTTTGCACTCTCTACACCAGTTCGGTAAAATTTCAATCCAAATGGCGTAGCATCTGATGAGGTCAAATCCGCTGAAGCAAATTCATGACTTCTATCGATGGTAAGACATATTTCCGAATTATTTGCTGCCGCATCGGCGTTAAATGAACCCGCATGCCAGAACTCCGCGATATCGCCTTTTAGTTTGCTCGGGTCAGTACGAAATCCTGAGAAGTCATTCAGGTCGGTGCGTGTCTTTTCGATTGCAGCATTTACTTGCGAAACATACTCGCTCCCACTGTAGGCACCGCTGAATCCACTGGTATGTTCCGCAAAGAAGTCATAACCCTCGTCAAAGCTCGTCACTCAGCACCCCTCCAAAAACTTTTTCAATCCATCTTTGTAAAACACAGTGACAAGGCATATATACTTTTGATCCGCGATTTTGTTTACCTTCTTAATCAAATTAACAGCGGGAATAATCGCAAAGAGTGGTCCAAGGATCACGGCCACTGTTGCTGCTGCTGAAGTTGTGACGATGCTTTTTGCAGTAAGTGCTTCTTTCAATTCCTGCTGCTGCCCTTGCGCGAACTGGAAAAATTCCTTGTATTTGCGTGTAAGGCTTAGCGCATCTCTGTCAACGCGAAGGACACCCTGCGTACCCATCCAACCATAATGCATACCGTGTTTATTAAAGGTGTCCTTTATTTCAGATATATACGTATCCATCTTTTTATTGCTCCCAACAAAAAGCACTTTACAGTTGGAAGGCATTTTGCTCATTGAATTCTTGAATTCATCAAGAGACCAACAGGCCGCCGTTATTTGCTCGTCCTCTTCACGAGATGGAATTGAAATCAACTGCATCAAATAGTTGGCATATTTTTCTGTTTCTTTCGTGTACACAATGACCATTTTATTACTCATAACATGTCCTCGCTTTCTGTTTTTGTCAATGCATCGTTGTATATTTGCTTTACACTCTCTCCACCCACTCCCCCTGGCTCTTCAGCCACATCTCGATGCCCTTGCCGAACACCTCCGCGGAGATGAGCCAGCCGTCGGCATCCTCGGAGAGTACCTGCGCCGTGGGGAGCCTGTCCAGCACCGCCTCCAGCGACGGGCCGGTGTAGCGGAAGCGGATGTGCTCCAGCCGCCCGCCGTACATAAATTGGACGCGCTTGCGGAACTCGCCCTCCTCGAACCGCTTGGCATACGGCACGCGGAAATGCTCATTCAGCACCTTCACCGACCGGATGCGGTCGATACGGTAGATCGTCGGGAACAGGTCATCGGGGTTGTCGAAGTCCGTCTTGTCCTCCAAAAACGCCGTCAGATAGAAGTAATACTCGGAGAACATGATGCCCACCGGCTGCACGCGGCGCTGCACCAGACGCGGTTCTTTCATGCGCTCGTACCCGATCTCAACGACCTGCTGATTGCGGATGGCCTGCCCCAGCTCCCACAGGCTACCCAGCACACTCTGGCCGTGGTGGGGTGGGATGTAGTGCAGCTTCTCGTTGGCCACCAGCTCCCGCACGGCCTTCTGGCTCTCCTGCGGCACGGCGCAGTCGATGAGCTTGTCCAGTATGCCGCCCATATCTTTAGCGGGCAGAGAGCGGCTTTCCAGCAGAATTTTGCACACCGCCAGTATCTCGCTGTTGGTCAGTCCCCGCGGGTTGCCGGACACCATGCGGTAGCCCCGCTGCTTGCCGTCGTAGATGACCTCCCGCTCCAAGTGGCGCTCGGCGAGAAAACAGCGCAAGTCCTCCACGTCACGCTGGATGCTCCGCTGCGTGACGTGAAATTCCTGCGCCAGATCTGCTTTTTTCAGGGTGCGTCCCTGCTCCAGGCGGGTGTATATCTCCAACAGACGCGCCGATTTCAGTTCGGATCGCTGTTCCATATTTCCTCCGTTTCTCATGCACCGTCAAACACATATTTATAACTGTAAAATATAATACTATGTCCGTTGGCTCATGTCAATTATTGTCCCTTTTCGTTACCATAGTAGCGGGAGATGATGTGCATGAAGACTATCTATGCGGACAAATACCGTCAGATCGGGCTGAAGATCGCCTACTACCGCAAACTGCGTGGTCTGACGCAGGAGCAGCTGGCCGAGAAGCTGGAGCTGAGTCCGGCCTTCATCGGCCATGTGGAGGCTCCCAATGTCAACAAGGCAGTGTCGCTGGACACGCTGTTCGACGTGGCCGCCGCCTTGGATGTGCCGCCATACAAGTTCCTGCAATTCGACGAGTGACGCGGTCAACCGCCCACAGTATACCACAAAGCCCGCGTTGTGTCAGCAAATTTTACCAAATTCTGCGTGCTGCGCCGCTTCGAATATGGCATTTTCCATAAAATGGTATATGATTCCTACGCCTCGTCCTCATCGTCCTCGTCGGGGTATCGCGCCGCGATCTCGCACAGACCGTCCAGCAGCTGCTTCGCGCCGGTCTTGTACAGCGAGTAACCAACCAGACGCACCCAGCGGCCATTTTGGAATCTGATCTCCAGTGTGCTTTCGTTGTCCTTGGGCTTCGGCAGGATGATCTCGGTCTTTGCCACGTCGTTGTAGCGGAAGTGTCCCGGCTTTTCCAGAAATTCCTTGTAGTACACGCCGTCCACGGTGAACAGATACCCCTCCCTGCCGGTCTTGAGGAGTGTGGTATCCAGAAAACCGACGATGTCGAAGCTGTATATCCCCGGCACAAAATACTTGCGGATGTTCTTCATCTGCAAGCTGCTGATGGCCTGTATCTGTGTTGTGCCGGAGTCCGCCAGCTGCCCATCGCAGAAGCGGTCGAACTGCGCCCGCATTTCCTCGCATTTATCCATGAGTTTGCCCTCCTTGTCGTTTCTGCTGTCGAGTATACCGCAGAGGGTGGACAGCCTGTGTCACTCTGCAAAATTTATAAAAACTCCGCCGGTGCAGCTGCATCAGCGGTGTTTTTTTGTAGAAAGGACAACGATTGTCCGCCCCGTTCGCTATACTGCGACGCGCCCTTAATACGCACGCAATACGCATTATTTTCGTGATGTGCCTGTAATACGCATTTGATGCGGAGACAATACGTATTGCGTTCTGATTGTGCTTTTTAGACACTTTATTTAGACATTTTAATATTGACAACCACAATATATTGTGGTATATAAGAAGTATTCAGTTATTTGTGCACCATTTGCAGGTCTGTGATCTGCATCGCACACGTTGTTAAGCTTGTACTTGAGGAGCACCATGCTCCCGTCTGAGATTAGGGCCATTGCGCCCTTGTATTTCAATGACTATGCTGCGGGAAATTTTTCTCGCGGCATTTTCCACCTGTACGCCGCCCTGCCGCCGTGCTATGATGTGCCTGTACTTAAGGCATCAAGCATTTAGGTCGGAGCAGAGCAGGCACGGGTGGAAAGCATTATTAGCAGCTTTTCGCTCTGACTAAGAACCCGAAGTATGTCAAAATGCGCCTCCCGAAAAACGGGCGGCCATCAAAATTGAACAATACTGCAAACGCAGGAAGGATCGTATGAAGCCGAAACGGCAGGAAGATTCTTCCTGCGTTTTTGCTTACTATTTTGTCGCGGCACTTGCCATCGCCGCGATACCGCAGGAAAAGAAAGCGCGCCGAAATCACTTCGGCGCAGATCAGGAAAAAGAGGTTGTGTAAAAAGCCGTCAGGACGATACGGCAGGAAAATCGTCAAGGGAGAGGCAAGCTCCCGCCCTGTATGCCACAGTCAGAGTGCGGCACCGGATATACGGGGTATCGCATATTCTCAGATCCGTCGCCGGGCGGATCACAGGACACCGGTGGAGCCTTCCGCAGCCGAGTTCAGCGGCCTGGTGTCCGCGGTTGCTCACACGAGCAGAGGTCAAAGACCTCCATACCGCAGCGTACTGACCTGGCACAAGTAAAGAGAGACAGACATACGGGCAGACCTCGGAAAACACGCAATACCAAGGCTTTCCGCCTGCGGAAGTCTATCAGTTTTGCGGAGATACGCCGGAAACGACCCTCCTTGCCAACGGGTGAAGTGCGTCCATCTGAACACAACTACGATTACAAGGAGTTTTTTGATATGACCACAAAAGGCATTTACAACACCCTCGTTACCCAGTTGGGCAAGCTGGCGCGGCACAACCGACAGGGCAGCTTCCGCACGAAATATCGCTACTATGAGGCGGTCAAGCGTTTCTGCGCCTACCTCGCTGTCCACTACCATCTGCAAAAGCTGGAGAACATCAGCGGCAAGCATCTGGTGAGCTACGTTCTCTATTTGCAGGCGCAGGGCAAGTCCGCCAGCACCATCAAGACCGACCTCTCCGCCATTCGATTTTTCCACGATAAGATGTCCCATCCACGCTATACGCTGCCGGACAACGAAGAACTGGGCGTCGCCTTGGAACGCCGCCGCTTCGGGCAGCAGGATCGCACATGGACGAACCCGGAGTTCGGCAAGCTGATCGGCCGCGCCATGGCGGAGGATCGCGAGGACTACATCCTTGCCCTGTATCTGGCTCGCTATGCCGGTCTGCGCATCCACGAATGCTTCCGTATGGACACCGCTGCGGCGGAACGTGCGCTGCGGGAAAACGCCCTCACCGTAAAGGGCAAGGGCGGCAAGGTGCGTATTGTTCCCATCGAGGACGACCGCATCACGATGATGCTGCAACGACTGCTGGAAAAAACGGAGCGCGGCCACAAGCTGTTGGTGCCGGATGGCGTTCCCACTGACCGGACCATCAACGGCATGCAGCAGTTTATCCTCCGCCACCGTGACGCCATCTGTGACCCTACCATACCGGGCAGGCGCATTACCTTCCATGGGTTACGACATACCTACGCTGCCGAAAAGTACACTTCCCTCGTCGATGGCGGCATGACGCCGTTGGACGCCCATTTTACTGTGTCCCGCCTGCTGGGGCACGAGCGGCCCGACGTGACGGACATCTATCTGGCGTCCGTGAAGGGAGGTGGTGCCCGTGGAGAATAAGTATCGCGACCTGCATGACCTCCCAGTGACACTGCGGGTGGAGGACTTAATGCCCCTCCTCGGCATCGGACGCAACACCGCCTACGAGCTGATCCGCAGCGGACAGATACGGAGTGTCCGCATTGGTAGGCAGATAAGCATTCCGAGAGAGGCTCTGCTGGAGTTCCTGCGGAAATAAAGTTCTTCGTCGCGGAAATTAAACTTGCACAACAGCCGCGCGGGATATATCATGGAGGTGGTACATTCCGCGCGGCGGAAAGGAGCGTATATGCCGCGTACAAAAACAGGAAAAGGAGCCGGCGGCGCCGGTTCTATCAGAAAAATCACAACAACAAAGAACGGCAAGACCTACACCTACTGGCAAGGCCGCTACACGGAGGGCTTCGACCCCGGCACGGGCAAGCAGATCCAGCGCAGCATCACTGGAAAGACGCAGAAGGAAGTGGCGCAGAAGCTGCGCCAGATCACGGCGTCGCTGGACGATGGCACCTACAAAGCCCCCTGCAAGCTGACGGTAGGAGAATGGCTGGACATCTGGACACAGGACTATCTGGTGTCGGTCAAGCCAAGAACTGTGGACAGCTATAAAACAACGGTGGAAAACCATCTAAAGCCCGCTTTTGCTGCAATGAAGCTGGACGCCTTGAAAACGCAGGATGTGCAGCGGTTTTATAACTCTTTGCAGGTAGAGTGTGGAGACAGAAAGCCACTGTCAGCGAAAAGCGTTCGCAATATCCACGGAGTTTTTCACAAAGCGATGCAGCAGGCTGTAAAGCTGGGACATATCCGCACAAATCCAGCCGACCCCTGTGATTTGCCTCGGGCTGTTCGCAAAGACATTCATCCACTGGATAATGAAGCAATCGCCCGATTTCTGAAAGTAGCCCGTGGACACCGCTATGAAGCCGTCTATGTGTTCACACTCTTCACCGGTCTGCGGGAGGGCGAGGTGCTGGGACTGCTGTGGGACTGCGTTGACCTTGAACGCGGCGTGATCGTTGTAAACAAGCAGTTACAAAAAGAACGGCGCGGAAAGGGCGAATGTCACCTTGTCACCACAAAAAACGGAAAGAGCCGCCAAATCACGGCAGCTCCCTTCGTGGTCGACCTTTTGAAAAAGCAGCGGCGTTTACAAGAGAGCCAAAAGCGGCTTGCGGGAGAGGCGTGGGAAAATAGCGGACTTGTGTTCACAAATGAAATGGGACATCACCTTTCAGCACAAACCGTTTACCTCCACTTTAAGAAGTTGGCGGGACAGGCAGGTTTTCCCTCTGCGCGATTTCATGATCTGCGTCACTCCTATGCAGTTGCCTCTTTACAAAGCGGCGATGACATCAAGACCGTGCAGGAAAACCTTGGTCATCACACGGCAGCATTTACGTTAGATGTTTACGGACATGTGACAGAACAGATGAGACGCAATAGTGCTGACCGTATGCAGAGATTCATCGAGAGTCTTTCAAAGGAATAAGGCTAACCATAAGGCTAAAACCACGTCAAGGAAAATGAAAAATCCTTGAAACCGTTGTAGTTTCAAGGATTTTTACTGGTGCGCGAGGCGGGACTTGAACCCGCACGCCCGGAGTGAGCACTAGAACCTGAATCTAGCGAGTCTGCCAATTCCACCACTCGCGCGTCACGAACAAGTGAGATTATAGTATGTACGGAGTGAAATGTCAACCCCTTTTTTCAAAAAAATTCTCCTTTCTTAGCGGAGGTGTTTTCTTGCCTTGACCTAATGGCGAAAACTTGTTATGATAGAAAAAACCATTCACCGAAGGAGCACCGAATCACCTATGAAGAAGGAATTGACTGCCCGAAAAAAACAGGCAATAGAGATGCGCGCCCGGATCCAGGATGTGGCTCTCGACCTCTTCGACCGGGAGGGCTTCGAGAATGTCTCCGTGGAGCAGATCGCCCAGACTGCGGGCTGCTCTGTGGGCAATATCTATCACTATTTCAAGAGCAAGGATGAGCTGGTCATTCAGGTGACGGACAGCGTGGACGCACAGTACCGCGTGCTGGAGGCGGGGTATCTCGCCGACGAAGCCAACAGCTGGCACGACAAGCTGCTGGACTTCGTGGGGCAGTCGCTGGTCATCAGTGCTGCCGACCCGTCCCTGTACCGCAGCTTCATCCACGGCATACGCTATCCCGAGCAGGCGATCCTGCGGGACAACGAAAAGCGCGTGTACTTCCGGCTGCTGCGGGAGATAGTAGACGGCTGCAAGCAGGAGAGGTCCGTCCATCCCACCCGCGACAGGGAGGAGCTGGTGGCGGATCTGGTGGCGATGCACCGGGGGCTGCTGCTGGAATGGCGCATTTACGAGGGCGGCTTCGATCTGCCCCGGCGTGGTCGCCGCATGGCTGCCGCGCTGCTGGATGGGTGGAAGCACGAGGAATGAGGAAGCTCCCGCCGGCTGTGGCGGCGGGGAGGCTGCATATTTTACTTGACTGAAAGAGGGCGGCCGCAGCCCAAGGCAGATAAATATTGACTTTCAGGTATATCCTCCCTATAATTTAAGTGGGAGCACTATAAAAAAGGAGGACGCTTTACTATGGATACTATGGATACTATGGAAAGACAGAATGTAAACTCAGGAGCCGGGGAGGGATACCCGGATAACGAAAGAGGGAAAAACGCCGCGGTCACCAGCATGGTGCTGGGGATCGTTGCGGTGGTCTTGTGGTTCTTCAGCTTTGCGGCGGTGGTTTCCGTCGTGCTGGGGATCATCGGTCTGGTGTATGCCAATAAAGCAAAGACGGAGGGATTCAGGGGCGGATTCTACACGGCGGGGTTCGTCCTGTCGCTGATCGGTCTCATCGGAGGCGCGATCGTCGTTATCGTGAGCATTATCGCCATCGGACTTATCAGCTCTGTGGTAACGGCGGCGGGAGGACTGGGACTCTCCATGATGGACATTTGCGCCGAGAACCTTACATTCTGCTGCTGATGTATTACAAGATTATCTGTATCGCCGCCGGTGCTGTTTTCAACAGTAGCGGCGGTCTTTTTTTGTGCGAAACGCCGACTTTTCGGAAATGCCAAAATCGCCGTTGACATCCCGGTCCCGCAATGCCATAATAAAGGTAAGTCGCCGAGGGATTCGGTGAAATGCTTAATGAAAAACCGCCCGGCCGGGCGTGATAGGGAAGGAGACAGACCATGAAGCTGTTGATCATCAACCCCGGTGCCACCTCTACCAAAATCGCCGTGTTCGAGGGAGAGGAGCAGCTCTTCAAAGTGACCATCGACCACTCCGCCGAGGAGCTGGATCAGTTCCCCCGCGTCATTGACCAGGCGGATTACCGGAAGGACGCCATTCTGAAGTCCATCACCGAGGCGGGCTACCGGCTGTCGGATTTTGCCGCCGTCTGCGGGCGGGGCGGACTGTACCGCGCTATCCCCTCCGGCACCTACGCCGTCAACGACAAGGTCATGCACGACGTGGAGACGGCACCCTACGGGGAGCACCCGTCCAATCTGGGCGCGTATCTCGCCAAGAAGCTGGGCGACATGGTGGGCATCCCCGCCTTCTTTGTGGATCCCGTCTGCGTGGACGAGATGACCGAGGTGGCGCACTACACCGGCTTTGCCGAGTTCCGCCGCCTGTGCCAGTTCCACGCGCTGAACCACAAGGCCGTGGGGCGCAAGGCCGCCGGGATGCTGGGGAAAAAGTACGAGGACGTGAACCTTATCGTCTGCCATCTGGGCGGTGGCGTCAGCGTGGGTGCCCACCAGCGCGGACGGGTGGTGGACGTGTGCAACGTGAAGGACGAGGGCTCCATGGGCATGGATCGCGGCGGCGGTCTGCCGGTGAACCAGGTCATTAACTACTGCTTCTCCGGCAAGACGAAGGACGAGGTGAAAAAGACCTTCGGACGCCGCGCCGGTATGTTCTCCTATCTGGGCACCACCGATTTCCGCGTGGTGCGCGCCAGAATGGAGGAGGGCGACGCCAAGGCGGCGGAGGCGTATCAGGCTCTCGTCTATCAGCTGGCGAAGGACATCGGTGCCATGGCTGCCGTGCTGCACTTCGATGTGGACGCCATCGTCTACACCGCCGGCATGGCATACGCGGAGATGTTCTGCGACGACATCACCGCCTATGTGGGCAAGATCGCCAAGGTGATCCGCCTGCCCGGTGAGGAGGAGATGCGCTCCCTTGCCGAAGGTGCCCTCCGGGTGCTGCGCGGTGAGCAGGAGGCAGCTCAGTATTAAGTTCGTTTTCAAAGCAAGTGGAAATACAAGAGGAATGTGTCAAGAAAGGTGGAAAAAGCTATGAAACATCTGATGTCCGGTAACGAGGCAACAGCCCGCGGCGTCTATGAAGCCGGTATCAAGGTCTGTTCCGCGTATCCCGGAACGCCCAGCACGGAAATTCTGGAAAACCTGCCCCAGTACGGCAAGGATGTGTACTGCGAGTGGGCACCCAACGAAAAGGTCGCCACCGAGGTCGCCTACGGCGCGTCCGTGGCCGGCTCCCGCGCCTTCTGCACCATGAAGATGGTGGGACTGAACGTGGCGGCCGACCCCCTGTTCACCGCCGGTTATATGGGCGTCAACGGTGCCTATGTGGTGGTCACCGCCGACGACCCCTCCTGCCATTCCTCCCAGAACGAGCAGGACAACCGCCACTATGCCCGCGCCGCCAAGATCGCCATGGTGGAGCCAAGCGACGCGCAGGAGAGCAAGGATTTCGTCCGGCTGGCCTGCGAGATCTCCGAGGAGTTCGACACCCCCGTGCTGTTCCGCACCACCACCCGCGTCTGTCACAGCAAGGGGCTGGTGGAGTTCGGCGAGCGGGTGGAGCACACCGCCCCTGCCTACGCGCGGAATACCCGTAAGTTCGTGTGTGCCCCCGCCAATGCGTATCTGAACCATCCCATCGTGGAGGAGCGGCTGGCGAAGCTGGCGGAGTACGGCTGCACCCGCGCGCTGGAGAACGGGCTGAACAAGCTGGAGCTGGGCGACGGCAAGGTGGGCGTTATCACCGCCTCCATCAGCTATCAGTACGCCAAGGAGGTGTTCCCCGAGGGCACGTCCTTCCTGAAGCTGGGGTTGACCTATCCCCTGCCCATGGAGCTGATCCGCGACTTCGCCGGTAAGGTGGAGAAGCTGTACATCATCGAGGAGCTGGACCCCTTTATGGAGGACGAGATCAAGGCCGCCGGTATCGACTGCATCGGCAAGGATCTGACCGGCAAGCTGTACGAGCTGAACACCCAGCTTCTGCGGGAGCGTGTGCTGGGCATTAAGCCGGAGTACAAGACCGTCAGCGATGTGCAGGTCGCCAAGCGTCCCCCCGCCCTGTGCCCCGGCTGTCCCCACCGCGGGTTCTTCTACACGCTGTCCAAGAACAAGAACTACGTGGTCACCGGCGACATCGGCTGCTACACGCTGGGCTTCGCGCCTCCGCTGAACTGCATGGACGTGTGCATCTGCATGGGCGGCGGCTTCTCCGCCGGCATGGGCATGGCCAAGTCCTTCCAGCGGGAGGGCGTCACCGATAAGGTGGTGTTCGGCGTCATGGGCGACTCCACCTTCTTCCACAGCGGCATGACCGGCGCTGCCGAGATCATCTATAACAACGGCCGCATGATCCCCTGCGTGCTGGATAACCGCATCACCGGTATGACCGGCCATCAGGATAACCCCGGCTCCGGCTATACGCTGATGGGTGAGGAAGCCCCCATGATCAGCGTGGAGAAGGTGTTCGAAGCCTACGGCTACGCGCCGGTGTTCACCGTGGATCCCCAGGATCTGGCCGCCATGAAAAAGACCGTGGACGACGCGGTGGCGGCTCTCAACGAGGGCAAGCACCCCGCCATCGTCACACGCCGCCCCTGCCTGCTCATCAAGCGGGTGAAGCACGACACCGGTATGTGCGTGGTCAACGCCGACAAGTGCAAGAGCTGCAAGAGCTGCCTGAAGGTGGGCTGCCCCGCCATCTCCATGGAGAACGGCAAGGCGTTCATCGACCGAACCCAGTGCGTGGGCTGCACCGTCTGCGCCCAGGCCTGCCCGTTTGACGCCATCGAAAAGGAGGAGAAGTAACATGAACGATGTGAAAAGCTGCCTGTTGGTAGGCGTGGGCGGTCAGGGTGCCATCCTGATCTCCAAGATCATGTCCAACGGCTTTATGAAGGCCGGGTACGACGTTAAGCAGAGCGAGGTACACGGCATGGCTCAGCGCGGAGGCTCCGTGTCCACGCAGGTCCGCTGGGGCAAGAAGGTCTACGGCCCCGTGTTCGGCAGGGGTGAGGCGGACATCATGGTGGCGTTGGAGCGGATGGAGGCCGTCCGCTATGCGGAGTTCCTGAAGCCCACCGGCGTGGCGGTCATCAATGACTACGCCATTAAGTCCACCACCATCGCCTCCGGTGCCGAGGAGTACCCGGAGGGCTGCATCGAGGCGATGCAGCGGAGCTTCAAGACCATCGCCGTCCCTGCCAGCGACATCGCTCTGGAGCTGGGCAATCCCAAGTGCATGAACGTGGTGCTGTTCGGTGCCATGTGCGACGCGCTGGGCTGCCCGGAGATCGACTGGGAGCAGATCGTGGCGGAGACTGTGCCCGCCAAGGTCAAGGAGCTGAATCTGAAGGCATTCCGTCTCGGCCGCGAGGCCGCCAAGGGTGCCAAGTAAGTGCGCTTTACAGAAAAGAACCGCCTGCGGGCGGTTCTTTTCTCTGCTTGTCGACAAATCCCCCGGCGTGTGCAGTCCTTCCGCATTACAGGGGGAGCTCGAGGGGGCAA
>OMBG01000803.1_pt1 | contig 15353 bp, 8 predicted proteins | sample 1674251 | NCBI WGS metagenome assembly OMBG01 (sample SAMEA103958153, study PRJEB25191) | human gut metagenome | reverse complement strand
GTGTTCAGTCTATTTGTATCAAGGACATGGCAGGTATCATCAGCCCGAAGGAAGCGTATGAGCTTGTAGGTGCACTCAAGGAGAATGTTAAACTCCCGATTATCCTTCACACGCACTGCACAACAGGCCTTGGCCCAATAACGTTGCTTAAGGCTGCAGAAGCCGGCGTTGATGTTATCGACACGGCAATTTCAAGCTTCTCGGGCGGCACAAGCCAGCCGGCAACCGAAACTCTTAACTATATCCTCACTCAGGACGGCTACAAGACAGGTCTTGATACGGATGTACTCAAAGAGATCAACGATTTCTTCAAGCCTGTTAAGGCGGACGCACTTAAGAGCGGACTTCTTAACCCTGTTGTTCTTTCAACGGATACGGACGCTTTGACATATCAGGTTCCGGGCGGAATGCTCTCAAACCTTGTTGCTCAGCTTACGGCTCAGAAGAAGATGGATAAGTTTGAAGAGGTTCTTGAGGAAACTCCGAGAGTAAGAAAAGACCTCGGTTATCCGCCGCTTGTTACTCCGATGAGCCAGATGGTCGGTGTTCAGGCAACATCGAATGTCCTTGCGGGCGAGAGATACAAGAATGTTTCCAAGGAAATTCGTGCTTATGTAAGAGGCGAGTACGGCAAGGCCCCCGGAAAGATTGACCCGGCACTTATCAAGAAGGTTCTCGGCGACGAGAAGCCGATCAAGGGCAGATATGCCGATACTCTCGGCGACGGTTATGAGGCTGCAAAGGCCGAAATCGGCGCAAAGGCACACAGCGAAGAGGATGTTCTTTCATATATCGCATTCCCCACTCAGGCCGAAGCGTTCTTCGACAAGCGTGACGAAAGAGCGAAGAACACCTTTAAATATACCATTGAAAAAATTGATTGAGGAGGAAAACGAATATGAATATGACTCCTAAACTTCTTGGCGTTTTTACTCAAATCTACGGCTCGAATGATGCCATGGATTTCGGTAAGGCGGCTCTTGTTGCGGTTGTCGGATTTATTACGGTTATTGTAATCCTTGCGATTATTGCTTTGTTCATCAAAGCTATTGCCGCAATTTTCGATAAAACAAGCGAAACTGCAAAAGCTCCCGCTGTCACGACACCTGCCGCACCGGCAGCTACTGCGGCACAGCCTGCTCAGTCGGGCGTTGAACTTGTAGGCGTTGATGAGCCTACGGCGGCTGTCATTATGGCAATAGTAAGTCACCAGAGCGGAATAAGCCTTGACAGGCTTGCATTCAAATCCATTAAATTATCGGAGGACAAGTAAATGAAATATGTTGTTACGTTAAACGGAAAAAAGTATGATGTAGAGGTTAACGAAAGCGAAGCCGTTATCACCTCCGTAAGCAATGCCGCTCCGGTTGCTCCCGTTGCTCCTGCGGCTCCTGTTGCAGCACCTGCCCCGGCGGCAAGCACTGCTCCCGGTGCACCGGCAGCAGTAGTCGGCACGGCGGTCAGCGGAACTCAGATCACATCTCCGATGCCCGGCACAATTCTCAAACTGAACGTTGCCGAGGGTCAGGCGGTTAAGGCCGGCGATGTTGTCCTTGTTCTTGAGGCAATGAAAATGGAGAACGAAATTGTTGCTCCTTGCGACGGCACAATCAAGCAGCTCCTTGTTTCAAAGGGATCAACGGTTGATACGGATCAGATTCTTGCAGTTTTATAATAAAGGACGGTATTCAGAATGGACTTAATTTTAAATGTTTTGAAAGGCTTGTGGGAATCGTCCGGATTTGCAACTCTTGAGTGGCAGAATCTTGTAATGATCCTCGTTTCGTTCGTGTTCCTTTTCCTTGCCATTCATCCAAAATTCAGATTTGAACCTCTTCTTTTGGTTCCTATCGCATTCGGTATTCTTCTTGCAAACCTCCCCGGCGCAGGTATCATGGATGACCTCACAGCCGGTCAGATATTCGGCGGCGACGGCTCGCTTGCCGGTCAGGGTGAACATTGGTACGATTCCGGTGTTCTGCGAATTATTTACGCCGGCGTTAAATCAAACATATTCCCGTGTCTTATCTTCATGGGCGTCGGTGCAATGACGGACTTCGGACCTCTGCTTTCCAATCCTGTCAGTCTGCTTCTCGGCGCAGCGGCACAGCTTGGTATTTATGTTGCTTTCCTTATAGCCATTGCACTCGGATTTGATCCGCAGGAAGCCGCTTCAATCGCTATCATCGGCGGTGCGGACGGCCCGACGGCTATTTATCTTACTTCAAAGCTGGCGTCGCATCTTCTTGCACCTATTGCACTTGCGGCGTACTCGTACATGGCGCTGATTCCGCTTATTCAGCCTCCTATCATGAAGGCTCTCACTACGAAGAAAGAGCGTGAGGTCAAGATGACCCAGCTCAGAAAGGTTACAAAGACAGAGAAGATTATCTTCCCGGTAATCGTTCTTGTTCTTGTTGCACTCATTCTTCCGTCGGTTGCTCCGCTTCTCGGTATGTTCATGCTTGGCAATCTTTTCCGTGAGTGCGGCGTTGTTGACAGACTTTCCGATGTTGCTCAGAATGCACTTAACAATATCATTGTTATCCTTCTTGGCGTTACCGTCGGTGCAACGGCAAACGGTCAGAGCTTCCTTCAGGTTCAGACTCTTAAGATTGTTGCTCTCGGACTTATCGCTTTCTGCTTCTCAACAGTTGGCGGCGTTCTCCTCGGAAAGCTTCTTTACCTTGTTACAGGCGGTAAGATTAATCCGCTCATCGGTGCTGCGGGTGTTTCGGCCGTTCCTATGGCTGCCCGTGTTGCTCAGAACGAGGGCAGAAAGTATAACCCGACCAACTTCCTTCTCATGCACGCTATGGGTCCGAATGTTGCCGGCGTTATCGGTTCAGCCGTTGCGGCAGGATTCTTGCTCATCATGTTCCAGTAAAATAGGTAATGCCTCCTCAGGCACAGACCGAAAAACAGAATAATTAAAGCTATAATTCACATTACGGTTTAAAAAGACGGATTGTGGATTATGGCTTTTTTGTTCCTCTAAGTGCTTTTTTCCCTCTGACAGTATACGAATACAGCTTCGTGAGTGAAGAAAACACTTTCCGCATCCTAATTTGACAGCCTACGTTTCTACTGTTGATAAACTTGAAAAAAATAATTTCAAAAAAGGCTTGATTTATTTTTGATTTTGCGATAGAATAAGACAATTTATATTCTGAGTGGAGGTTGTAAAATGACTTTTGATGAAAAATTCGGAAAAGAAGGCTTGACATTTGACGATGTGCTGCTTATTCCTGCTGAATCTGATATTCTTCCCAAGGATATCGACATATCGACAAAGCTTTCGGACACAATTGTTCTTCAAACACCTATTTTGACTGCGGCTATGGATACAGTTACGGAAGCACCTATGGCAATCGCAATCGCTCGTGAAGGCGGTATCGGTGTTATTCACAAGAATATGCCGATGGAGCTTCAGGCTCAGGAGGTTGACAAGGTAAAACGTTCAGAGAACGGCGTTATCGCTCAGCCGTTCAGTCTTACTCCGGATCATTATGCGTATGATGCAGAAAATCTCTGCAAGAAGTATAAAATTTCCGGTGTTCCGATTTGTGACGAAAGCGGAAAGCTTGTCGGAATTCTCACAAACCGTGACATGCGTTTCATGACGGATTTCAACATCAAAATCAGTGAAGTCATGACAAAGGATCATCTTGTTACAGCTCCCGTCGGCACGACGCTTGAACAGGCAAAGCAGATTCTTATGAAGCACAGAATCGAAAAGCTTCCGCTTGTTGACGATGAAGGATATCTCAAAGGACTCATTACAATAAAGGATATTGAAAAGAGCGTGCAGTATCCGAACTCCGCTCGTGATAACGGCGGCAGACTTCTCTGCGGTGCAGCTATCGGTGCAACTGCCGATGTGCTTGACAGAGCAGGCATGCTTGCAAAAGCGGGAGCGGATATGTTTGTTCTTGATTCGGCTCACGGCCACAGCAAGAATATTCTTAAAGCGGTTGAAAAAGTTAAGACGGCTTTCCCGAATATAACACTTTGTGCAGGTAACGTTGCAACGGCAGAAGCAACCGAGGCGCTTATCGCCGCAGGTGCAGATGTGGTTAAGGTCGGTATCGGCCCCGGCTCGATTTGTACAACCCGAGTTGTTGCAGGTATCGGTGTTCCGCAAATTACGGCAATATTCGATTCCGCAAACGCTGCCGCAAAGCACGGTATTCCCGTTATCGCAGACGGCGGTATCAAGTATTCCGGCGAAATTGTTAAAGCTATTGCCGCAGGCGCAAGCGCAATCATGGTCGGTTCACTCGTTGCAGGCTGTAAGGAGAGTCCGGGTGCAACCGAAATTTTCCAGGGCAGAAGCTTCAAGGTTTACCGTGGAATGGGCAGTCTCGCAGCTATGGCAAACGGCAGCAAGGACAGATATTTCCAGGAGGACAACAAAAAGCTTGTTCCCGAAGGAGTTGAAGGCCGTGTTCCTTACAAGGGACCTCTCGGAGACACAATCTTCCAGATGCTCGGCGGTTTACGCTCAGGTATGGGTTACTGCGGCTGCCATAATATCGAGGAGCTCAAGACAAAGACGAAGTTCGTCAGAATAACGAATGCCGGTCTTATCGAAAGCCATCCTCACGACGTATTTATCACAAAGGAAGCACCTAACTATTCCGGTACAAAATAATCATAAAATGTCGAAACGGCAGGGTATATGTTATATTTTATAATGTATGCTCTGCTGCTTTTTTTATTTGCATATAATTCATAAAAAGAATGATACAAAATTCTATTATTACTTATGTATAAAATGTACAAAATCAATAATACAACTAAAAAAATATTGACTTTTGACGTTTTATGCGTTATAGTTAAACTAACCATAAAAGTGGTGTCATTAGGCGAATTGCGTCTTGCGCATGAAAACCTCATTACGACCCACCTGGTTCAAGAATGCGTCGTAATGACGTTGCGCCACTCTGACGTTTGACAACTGAGCTGCCGATGCGGGAAGGTTTTGACGGCAAAATGTTTGGAACGAAAGATGAGGCAAAGACGTAATGATGTCGCGTCAGTCGGCACGGACTGAAAAAAACAGTGCGGTATGTATGCTAAAGGCATATAATTTTTATGGAGGTGCAATCCAAAAATGAGTAATGCAAAAAGATTCCTCAGTGTCATTCTTGCAATGATCATGGTTCTTTCAACACTCGTTATCGGTGCAAGCGCTTATTCCGCTTATAAGGGTGACGCTATCAAGGGTCAGTACAATAAGCTTGATAAGCCTGTTCTTACAACAGATCAGTATGCATCGGCAGCTGTTGATGAGCTTGACCGTATGCTCGGTAAGGAGCAGATCAAACTTGAAAAGTCTGATCTTTACGGTATCGGCGAACTTGATCTTACATCAGTTGACAAAACGATGGAGTCGGTTTACAATTTCGTAACCGGCCGAACCTTTGAAACATTCAAAGGAATGCTTGGCGACCTTGCCAACCTCAATGCTAACGCTTTTGCCACAGTCAGAAGATCGAGCGGAGATATCAACGTTCTCTACGCTGTTCTCCAGTTCCTTTATGACAACAAGGGCATTTTCGTTAGCTACGTTGACCAGACAATCAACCTCGGCACGATTCTTCCCTCAGTTGTTGACCTCAGCGACTATACTGATGTTAACCAGCTTCTCAAAAAGATGCTCTATGAGGTAGTTTACACAACTAAGGATTCTGCCGGCAATAAGGTTAAGCCGACAGTCCCGAAGACTGTAACAGAGTCTGTCGACTCAATGGCTCAGAAGCTTATTGACAATCTTATCGCTCAGTACCTTCCCGAGCTCAACGGTTCTACAAACATCAGTTCCGGAACAACCTACACATTCATTGATACCGCTCTCAAGAAGGTATTCAATTCTTCACTTGTTCTCGACGCTCTTAACGGCAGCGTTAAGGATGAGATCAAGAAGGCTTGCGGTGTAGAGTTCCAGAAGAATCCAGACGGCTCCTATGTTAAGGATGCTAACGGTAACAAGGTTGAAGCTAACAGAGATAACCTTAACGGCTATGCAAAGTATCTCAACATCGACTATACATATAGCGGATTTACTTTCACAAACGCTTCGTTTATCTCGCAGCTTAACAACATCCTCGGTTCATTCGTTAACCTTCTCCTCAAGTCCGGCGTTTATACCTGGAAGACAGGCGACAACTCCGTTCTTATGGATAACCTTGTTGGTCTTGCAAAGGCAGTTCTTGTTAACACAGGCAAGGATTTCTTCGCTTCCTACATTAAGGTTGCTACACCTGAGGAAGTTAACAAGATGTCAAATGAAGAGCTTATCGTTTATGCTCTCCGTGCAATCATCAACGGTTCGGTTAAGGGTATGTACATTCCCGATGACGTAACAACAATCGTTGACTTTGCATACTACGGAATGACTCAGCTCCTTGCAACATCTGCTCCCGAGCTTGACTTCTCCGGCTATGCACATAACCTTGATACAATCATTGTTATGGGTGTTAACTACGCTATCTATAGCGTAAACTCAGCTATTGATATGGGTCTTTCCTATGTTTCCGATATGAACGGTGTTGATCAGCAGCTTAAGATTGCTGCTCAGTACGGTATCGAAAACTACGGCGGACTTCTCAATGGTCTTTCACTCAGCACAAGCGACAGCGGCTGGACAACACTCAACAAGATTGTTGACGGCTTGTTCGGTCTCAACTGGCTTCCGACATCTGCAAACAAGGATGTCAAGACATTTGTAATTGATAACCTTATCAAGAAGATCGCAAACCTTGACCTCAAGGGCGTTCTTGATATGTTTGAGATTTCTGCTTTCCCGTCAGCTTCTGATCTTAACAAGACTCCGAAGGCTGCAGTTCTCGATATAGTTACAAGAATTGTTAACATCATCTTCCCGGGTGCTTTCAATGCTTCAGCTACAACTTTCGATGCACTTGTAACCAACGCTGCTCTTGCAAGCACGGTTAATGCAATTTTCTCAGACCTTTACAACTACAGAGCAAACCTTGTTAAGGGTGCTCTTCCGATTGTTTGCTCGATTCTTGAACTTACAACAGCTCAGGAATTCAAGTTCCCGACCGTTACTTGTGATAAATTCATTTATGACAAGACAGGTTCTCCGAGCTTCACAATCAAACTTCGTAACAACTCTTCAGGTATCAACACAGGCTATACAAAGGCCAACGGCGGATTCGAACAGGATCAGCTTTACACATATGATATCAAGAGCATTACATCAAACAGCTCTGTTCTTAAGCTTACATCGGATAAGACAAAGGTTGCCGGTGGTGAAGAGGCAAACATCAGTGTTGCTGCAACAAGCACATACTCAGGTTCTGCTCCGTTCATCGTTGCAATTACTTATGATGTATTGACTGAGGACGGAAGCAGCCTCACAAGCACACCTATCACTGAGTATGTTTACAGCTTTATCTCAGCTGCTGCCGATGATGATAGCGGCAAGCAGATCAGCTATACAAAGGGTAACTACCATATCACAGGTGGTCCTGCATATATTTATGCAAGCAGCATGAGAGACCTTTACAGAGCTCAGTACACATTTGAAAACACAACAGCAAATGAAGTAAAGAATGCATCTGTTGTTGCAACATCAACAGCACCGATCAACGCTACTTATCTTGCTGTTAAGGACGAGAAATTTGATATTCTCGGCAAGACAGGCGACCAGAACGGTATCGCTAAGTCATACATCTTCGAAACAACTGCTGCATACGATGCTCTTACTCAGGAAGAGAAGGATGCCGCTTGGACAGCAATCTGTAAGGTTGGTACAATGACATCCAAGCTGTATACATACAACATCGGTGCTCAGTTCGGTTCAACAAAGGCTTCAACAGCCGTTAAGGTATTCTGCTATGAAGAGTTCGGCCTTGGCTCACTCCTTTCATCTGAAATCGGCAGACACCGTCAGGCTTCCAACTACAGCGCAGGCTGGTCAGATTGGGAGAAGGCGATGAAGGAAGCTGTCGACGCAGTTTACTCACCGTTTGTTCAGGGTGCTTTCAGAAACACAAAGGCTAAGAAGTATCAGTCAGCTTACACAGCTCTTAAGGCAGCTGTTGAAACTCTCAACGCTAACGAGATGGCAGGCGGACTTGATTCCACAAAGGCAATTATGAATTCTTACGCTCCGTCAAACGAGGGTAAGTCATACACAGACGCTGATTACAGCTTCTTCGGTGTTGCGGATTATGAGCCGTACACATATTACAACTATCGTGCAGAGGTTAAGGAAGCTAACAGAATGATCAACAGAGCCGAGACTCCCGACGCAGAGGGCAAGACATATCCGGCCGATTCACTTACTGTTACTTACAGAAACCATCGTCTCAGCCTTTACGGCAGCCGTCTTCTTAAGAAGGACGCATTGAAGACTCACCTTGCTTATGAGCTTGCAAATGCTCAGGCGAAGGGCTACAACTCAGCTAACTACACAGCTGATTCATGGGCAGCATATCAGACAGCACTTAACTTTGCAACATCTGTAAACAACGATGCTTCATCGGATCTCAGACAGACAAAGGTTAACACAGCTTATGAGATGCTCCTTGAGTATCAGAAGAGACTCATCGAGGCAGGCGGAGCTACTCCGACAACCCCGACATATGAGCTTATCAGCGACGTTCAGGTTGTTGAAACAACAGGCGGCAAGGTTCTTGCAGGTGTATATGGCGGAGAGAAGTATGGTGCTGACCATTACTTTACAAAGCTTGAGAACTGCACTCTTGAAGTAAACAACAACGGTAACGGTGTCTTCTCAACAGGCGCAGTTATTAATGTTAAGGATTCTTCAGGCAAAGTTATTGAAACATACACAGTTGCTGTAACAAATGACCTTAACGGTGACGGTGTCTCCGACTCCAACGATACATCGGCAATCAACATTGTCGGTACAGGACTTGGTGTATTTGAAGAAGCTTACCTTTCGGTTGCAGCAGATATGAACGGCGATAACATTATTGACTCCGGTGACTCAAAGAACTCCAACATGGTTGCAGTTGGTGTTGCTATTGTTGACTATGTAAACCGTACAATCGCCTAACATTAAATACTATGTGACGTTCCTTCTTGCGGGGGAACGTCACAGACCCCGCAATTCAGCAAATGTTAAATGATAATTACAGCTTTGCTGTGGTTATAGAGAAGTTGACTGTTTCGGTCAATTAAAAATGGGAGAGGTCAGCTCTTTATTCCCAAAAAACATGAAGGAGGAATTTCTAAGTGAAAATAACTAAGAAAATTCTTTCCGTCATATTGTCTGTAGTTCTTGCAGTAGCTGTTTTTGGAGTCTGTGCCTCTGCTGAGGGCACGGCTAACGGCGACGAAAGCATGACAGTAACAGTTAAAACCGATAAGGACGAGTACGCTCCCGGTGATGATGTTACGGTCACGGTTTCGCTCAAGACGAATTACAATATGACAGCCTTCCGTTTCCCGGTATTGTTCAATTCCGATGTATTCGAGATTCCGAACCTTATCGGCCTTACGGCTCTCAATACCGCTAAGGCAAAGGGAACGATATTGGCAAACTCACTTAACGATGGCTCAACAACTGTTGAGGGATATGATTCTTCGGAATTCAGCTGCATCCTTGTCCAGTGGACTGCAGGTGTTTCCAATTCAACCCTCGGTTGCTTGAATCTTCCGAACGGTGAGGACGTTTTCTCATTCAAAATAAAGGCTAAGTCATCTGCAGCGGGCAAGAGCGGTACAATTCTTGTTCCGAAGGAGTATAAAGGATTCTATAATCAGGCAATCCAGACTCCGACAGATGCAACCACGATTTACTATATCGACGATGCAAAGTTTACAAAGGAGTTTGTCTCCAAGACCGTAAACGTTGTCGGTGAAACAGTAGATCTTGTACCGAACGCTGCCTATGAATCAAAGGCAGTAATAGATAAGACTAATATGGTTATTTACGGCTTTGACCTCGGAATGACATCAACTGCTGAATTGAAGCAGAAAATCATTATCACCGGTGCAGGCACAATGAAGGTAAATTACACTGAATTTGGCCTTGGTACGGGTTCAACGATTGATGTTGTTGTTGACGGAGAGGTAGTAAAGACATATTCGGTTATTATCTTTGGTGATGTCAATGGCGATGCCCTTATTGACAGTAATGACAGTTCTACGGTTCAGTCGGTCAGCACAGGTTTGACCGTTTTTGATGGCAAGACCCTTGTTTTTGCAAGTGATTTGAACAATGATGGAATCATTGATTCCGCCGATCTCGGTGTTGTTCGTTCTGCTGCAAACGGTGTATCTGTCATAGATCAGGTTAACCCGTATTAACAGACTGAATAAGAACAAATAATTAGGAGGAAGGCATTTATGAAAATGGCTAAGAAAGTATTAAGCGTATTGCTTGCAATCGCTATGATACTCGGCACCTTTGCTGTCGCAGCCTCCGCTAACGGAAATCCTGCAACAGCATCTCACAAAGTCAAGTATTGGCTTACCGCTTCCCCGATCGATTCCGGTGTACAGTGGACTTCCAATACAAGATACACAAATGGTGTTTACACCGATTCACAGACAGGCGATATGGAAGTTGAGCCGGGTCAGAAGGTTATGATCTCGGTTCATATGACAACTAACTACTATATCGGTAATGTTGAGTCTCTTATCTATTTCGACTCTCGTCTTCTCACTCCCGGTGAGATTTATGACGCACAGAGACATGCTCTTAAAAGAGGTACAGTAAACAGAATCGAAAAGATGATGATCTGGAACGAGAACCATCCGTTCTTGAACCAGGACGAAAATGCGGCCGATGTTTATTGTGCAATCGGCGACAACAGCGTTTCTGAGTCAGGCGTTATGGCTGAAGCAGCTATCCCGAACTTCTACAACTGCGCCGTTAAGGATGACGGCTCATATGAGTTCGGTTATCTTGCTGACTTCGCAGCTGTTCAGAACTGCGGCTGGGATCAGGTTTATTTCTCATTCGGACCGGATCCGGCAAACGAAATCACAATGATTCTTACAGAGGAAAAGGAATGTCTCCTTTACTTCCCCGTACAGGTTCCCGAAGATGCACAGCCGGGCGACACTTATAAGTTTAAGATGCCCGAGAGTAACATCAGACGTAACGAGAACAAGAAGGGCCGTTCATTCGTATGTGAGTGCCCGAATGGTGAAGCAACACCGAAGAACATTGCTAATCCATCATTGATCTACTTCAGCGATGACCAGTACTTTGATCTTACAGGTACAGAGATCACCCTTACAGTTAAGGGTGGTTCAACAGCAGTTGATTACTCAAAGCTTCAGGCTAAGTATGACGAAGTTAAGGATACAGTAGTTGCTAACTACAACAACACTGAGGACTTCGTAAAGGCTCTTGCAGCAGCTAAGACAATCCTTGATGCGAAGACAGCTGATCAGCCTACAACAGATGCAGCTCTTAAAGCTCTCGAGGACGGCTATGCTAAGCTTGAGATCAAGGGTGCTGATTACACAGCTCTCAACGCTGCTAAGACAACGGCAGCAAACATTAAGGCTGAGAATTATGAGCAGGATGCTAACTGGACAGCATTCCAGACAGCTTATGATGCAGCAAAGGCTATTGCAGACGGTCTTGATATTACTCATCAGACAGAAATCACTGAAGCAGCAACAGCTCTTACAACTGCTATCGGCAAGCTTACTCCGAAGGTAGTTGAGGAAGACGCTGACTACACAAAACTCAACGCTGAGATCGCAGCTTCTCAGAAGATCGTTGATACAGAGCAGGCTTCCTGGTACACAGAGACTACTTGGTCTGCATTCACAACAGCTCTTGCAGAAGCTAAGGCTGTTCCTGCAGGACTCAAGAAGTCATCACAGGACACAATCGATAAGGCAGCTTCAGCACTTAACGCTGCAAGAACAGGACTTAAAGATGCAGCAGCTTCTTACACAGCTCTTGATGCTCTCATCGGCGAGTGCGACGCTCTCAATTCAGCAGATTACACATCAGTTTCTTGGCAGAACCTTACAATCGCTCTTACTGCAGCTAAGGCAGTAGCAAGAGACCTCAATGCAAGGGATCAGGGAACAATCGACACAGCTTATAATAACCTTAAGGCAGCTAAGGATGCTCTCGTAACTCTTGGCAAGGCTAACTATCAGCCGCTTATCGACGAGATCAACAAGGGCACAGAATACACAGAGGATTATTACACAGCTGATACATGGACAGCATATCAGACAGTTCTTACTGAGGCACAGGCTATGGTAGCCGCAGGCGACCTCAAGGAAGATCAGCAGTCTCAGATTTCAGCTGAGGTTGAAAAGCTTGTTGATGCTAAGGCAGCTCTCAAGTTTGTAGACGCTGACTACACAGCTGTTGACGCAGCTCTTGCTAAGATCCCGTCAGACGCTGATCTTGCAGCATACTACACAACAGATTCTGCTACAGCAGTTATCGCAGCAAGAAATGCTGTTGTTCGTGGTTACAACAAGACAAGGCAGCCTGATGTTGATAAGATGGCAGCTGACATCGAAACAGCAGTTGCAAACCTTAAGCTTATTCCGGCCGACACAACAGCTCTTAAGGCAGCTATTGATAAGGCAAGAGCAGTTGATTCAACTCGCTACACATCAGATTCTTATAAGGCAATGTGGGCTAAGTATGAGGAAGCTAAGGCTCTCTATGACACCGCTAACCTTACTAAGAAGGACAATCAGGCAGCTGTAGACGCAGCAGAGGCAGCTCTTACAGCAGCTTACAAGGCTCTTGTTCCGGCAGGTGCTGATTACACTAAGGTAGTAGCAGCTATCGAGAGATTTGAAGCTCTCACAGAGTCCGATTGGACAGCAGAGTCTTGGGCAGTAGCAAAGGCTAAGTACGAAGCAGCTAAGGAAGCTAACGGCAAGCGCTACACAATTGACCAGCAGGCAGAGCTTGATGCATTTGCAACAGAGCTCAACGCAGCTATCGACAATCTCGTTCCGGCACCGGCTGATTTCACAGCTCTTGACGCTATCGTTAAGAAGATCAACGTATATCTCACCTCTTGGACGAGATATCTCACAGATGATTACAAGACAAAGGCTAATGCAGCCGTTGAGTCTGCAAATGCAGCTGATTTCCGTGCACTTACTAAGCATGATCAGGCTACTGTAGACGCTAAGACAGCAGAAATCACTGCTCTCTATGAGAATCCTGAGTTCCTTGCTTGGGATTACACAAAGATCAACGAAGCTAAGGCAGCTTTCGCAGCAATCGACCGTTCGAAGTATACTGACGATTCTCTTGCAGCAGTAGAAGCTCTCTTCGCAGAAGTTGGCGACGATTGGAAACAGGATCCGAGAAAGCCGGAAGGCGCACAGCAGAGCACATATGCTTCTCAGATGCTCATCCAGACCAGAGTTCTTAAGTGGGAAACTCTCCTTGTTGAGAAGACGGTTGAGGAGAAGGCTGATTATTCAGCTCTCGACGCAGCTATCAAGACAGCTGAGGATCTCATTGCTAAGGGCACAGGCAACTACACAGACGATTCTGTAAAGGTTCTCCAGGATGCTCTTGCAGAAGGTAAGGCTCTTTCAAGAGACCTCCTTGCATCTGAACAGGCAAAAGTTGACGCAGCAACAGCTAAGATCAACGCTGCAATGCCGCTCACAGAGAAGGACGCTAACTACACAGCTCTTGATGCAGCTATCGCTCTTGCTAAGACAAAGAATGCTGATGCTTACACAGAGGCTTCTTACAAGGCAATGACAGATAAGCTTGCAGCAGCTGAGGCAGTTGCTCGTGATCTCAAGATCTCTTCTCAGGCAACAATCGATAAGGCAGCTAATGAGCTTAACGCAGCTATCTCTGCTCTTGCTCTTAAGCCGGTAGAGACTAAGGGTGCTATCCAGTCAGTTGAGTGGACTCCGTCTACATCTTCCCTCAATACATTCTATGTAAAGGTTAACCATGTTGACGGCACATATCCGTGCAAGATTCAGTTCATCGACGTTGACGGTAACACAAGAACAATCACAAGACGTAGCACAGCAGCTTCAATCAAGACCTATGATGCTAACGGTAACGAATGCCACGAGCTTAGCCGTGAGGCAGCTTATGATGTATGGGCAATCACCGTAAGACTTGCTGTAGGTTCTGAGGTTAAGGCTATCGCTAAGTATGACTACACTTGGGAGAACATGGACAATGCTTACAAGTTCACTGTAAGCCTTGTTGAGCCGACACTCGACACAACAGTATACAGCATCACTCCGGCTGCAACAACCGGTAAGGTTGGCCGTATCGCTGTTAAGGTTGAGACAGGCATGGATATCCAGGGCGTTCGTACAGTAATGTCAACAGGTGCAACTCTCACTCAGAAGGCTTACACCGTTGAGAACGGCCATAAGGTATTCAACGCTCAGGCAAGCTGCTATCTTGATGGCGCAAACGTAATCAAGGTACAGGTTAAGTATGGTAACGAGTGGCATGACGCTGATTCGTTCACATACACAGCAACGAAATAAGTTGAGCACTGATTAATTTAGTGTGATACTCTCGAGGGGGTGCAGGGCAACCTGCACCCCCGTTCTTTATGTTTTTCTTTTTTCGATATGGCACAATAGAAATTGTTTCTTTTTTAACAAAGTCTTTTTGCAACTTTTGTAAAAAGCTACAAAAAAAATAAGAAATACCGGTTATAATGTGCGTTTTGTATGTTGAAAATTGCACAAAAAAAGGATATAATATAAACGTAAAAAATTGATTTTTACGAAAGGAAGGAATTTCTATGGAATTAACGACTAACAAGTCCGTACTTGACTGGATCAACGAAAAAGTTGACCTTGTTAAGCCCGACAAAATCGTATGGATCGACGGCTCTGAAGAGCAGCTTGATGGTCTTCGCAAAGAGGCTGTTGAGACAGGTGAGATGATAAAGCTCAATGAGGAAAAGCTCCCCGGATGTTATCTCCACAGAACAAAGCCGAACGACGTTGCCCGTGTTGAGGACAGAACATTTATCTGCTCAAAGAAGCAGGAGAATGCCGGCCCGACCAATAACTGGTGCGATCCCGACGAGATGTATAAGAGACTTTACGATATAGCAAGAGATTCTTATAAGGGAAGAACAATGTATGTTATCCCGTTCTCAATGGGTCCGATCGGCTCACCTCTTGCAAAGATCGGTATTGAGATTACTGACTCAATCTATGTTGTACTCAACATGGCTATCATGACCCGTGTCGGCAAGAAGGTTCTTGACGTGCTCGGTGACAGCAACGATTGGGTTCGTGGCTTCCATGCAAAATGTGATGTTGATCCCGAAAAGAGATATATCTGCCAGTTCCCTGAGGACAATGCTATTATCTCCGTAAACTCTGCTTACGGCGGAAACGTT
>OMBG01000790.1_pt1 | contig 15507 bp, 17 predicted proteins | sample 1674251 | NCBI WGS metagenome assembly OMBG01 (sample SAMEA103958153, study PRJEB25191) | human gut metagenome | reverse complement strand
CCCGCATTTCCGCTTCCTTTTTTTCTTAAGTCAACACCATTCTTTTTCCCGTATAGATATCCGGTCTGAATCAGTCCGAACACATATCCGACAAGCACACATATCAACCGTTCCATGATTACTGATCCTTTTCCTTTCTTTCCCTGATGAAGAATTTCAAAGCTGTACCACGGAATCCAAAGGCCTCACGAATCTTATTCTCCAGATATCTGGTATAAGAAAAGTGCATCAGTTCTTTATTATTTACAAAAATTACGAATGATGGTGGTTTTACCGCTACCTGTGTAATGTAATACAGTTTCAATCTCTTTCCTTTATCTGACGGTGGCTGCTGCATCGCAACTGCTTCTGTCATAATCTCGTTCAGGACACCGGTCGCAACACGCAGTGTCTGATTCTCGATCACCATATCGATCATATCATATAATTTGTTCAAACGCTGTCCTGTCTCTGCTGACACATACATAATCTCTGCATATGGCATGAATGAAAGCACACGACGTACGTTATTCTCATACTCTCTCATGGTCTTGTCATTCTTTTCAATGGCATCCCATTTATTTACAACAATAATGATACCTTTTCCTCTTTCATGTGCAATACCTGCAATCTTGGCATCCTGTTCGGTGACACCTTCTGTCGCATCGATCACGACCAGTACTACATCTGCACGTTCTACCGCCGTTACAGTACGGATGATACTGTAACGTTCCAGTTCTTCTTTAATTTTGCTCTTTCTTCGAAGTCCGGCAGTATCAATGAAGACATAATCTTTTCCGTTATACTTAACGTTTGTATCAATTGCATCTCTGGTCGTTCCGGCTATATCCGATACGATCACGCGGTCTTCCCCTAACAACTTGTTAATGATGGAACTTTTACCTACATTTGGTTTACCGATGATCGCAATCTTTGGACGTTCATCTTCTTCCGACTCTTTCATTTCCTCTGTAAAATGAGATACAACCTCATCTAACATATCACCCAGACCAAGCTGTGATGCTGCCGAGATTGGAAACGGATCACCCAGACCTAAATTATAAAATTCATAGACATCCGGCATAAATTTATCGAAACTATCAACCTTGTTTACAACAAGCACAACCGGCTTGTGGGAACGGCGAAGCATATCTGCCACTTTGTGATCCGCATCCACCAGTCCCTGTCTCACATCTACCAAAAACATGATGACATCCGCTGTATCTATTGCGATCTGTGCCTGTTCACGCATACTCTTTATGATAATATCCTGACTTTCCGGTTCAATACCACCTGTATCGATCATTGTAAAATTATAGTCTAACCAGTTTACATCCGCATAAATCCGGTCTCTTGTCACGCCAGGGGTATCCTTTACAATTGAGATCTTAGACCCTGCTAATACATTGAATAAAGTAGACTTTCCTACATTCGGTCGGCCAACAATAGCCACGATTGGTTTACTCATTCTTTTTCTCCTTCTTTATGTTTACAACTTCATCTAGTTTACAATAGCCATAAATATTTGTAAACCCTTATATCGGAACAAATCATCTTCTGATCATCCCGTTTTCTGTCAGTTCTTTTCTTTGAGCATCATAACTGCGGCTAAATTTCCACGTTTTCCATTGCTTGCGCGGTGTGAAAACAGCCAGTCCGGGTTACAACAGGTACACAGATCCGTAACATCCAAATGTTCCTTCCGGATACCGCTTGCCAACAGGGTGATCTCGCATGCTTTTTGCAGATTTAACTGATATTTTCCATTTTCTTTGCGGTATAATAATGTCTCTCCGTAAGCATCACCAAATACATCCGTAAAATGCTGTGCAACGTCTTCACTTACCTCATAGCATTTCTGGCAGATAGACGGTCCAATCGCACATACTATGTTATCTGGATCGCATCCGTATTCTTCATGCATATATGCGACCATTTTCCCACCGATCTTTTCTACCGTACCGCGCCATCCGGAATGTGCCATGGCGATCACTTTATGTTGTGGATCGTAGAAAAACAACGGAACACAGTCCGCATAAAATGTGATCATCGGAACTCCGGATTCGTTTGTCACAAGACCATCTATCTCTAAAATATCACTTTCCCGTACAATGCCCTTACCGCAGTCCTCCTTTGTTACTTTATGAAATGCGGTATGATGTACCTGATTCGAAAATACCAGTTTCTTTTCATCATATCCAAGTGTCTGGGCAAAGCGCCTGTGGTTTTCCAAAACATTCTCCCGGTCATCCCCTCTGGTAAAACTCAGATTCATCGTGCCCAAATACCCTTGTGACACACCACCTTTTCTTGTCGAAAAGCCATGTATCATATCGTCTTTGTATGCATCTAATTTGGGGAAAGTAATGTACACGGTGTCCTGTTCCTCATGTAACACTGTACTGTGATTGTCATTTACATAGATTATATTCTCAATCATTGCTCTATCCTCCATTGCCGGTAGTCTGTACCTCTAACAAACATAAGAAAATGCATCTTTTATATAGTGTACGGTATCAACAAGAATTGCCGCCACGTCAAATCGGACCGGTGTCGTATCCGGCAGATTATGGCTATACAAATAATACAATGCCGCTTTACTGATCCGCCGCTGCTTTGCGATGCCGACAGCCTCTTCCGGCAGTCCATACTTAGTGGAACTGCGATATTTGACCTCAATAAACACATAATACTTTCCGTGTTTTGCAATAATATCTACTTCGCCTTGTTTGCAGCGATAATTCATTTCCAGGATCTCATAATCATTTGCAGATAAATAATCCCGGATCAATTGCTCTGCTTTTGCACCAACTACCCTTTTATTTGTTTCGTGCATATATCCCCCAAAAGTTATCTCTTTAATTTGCTCTTGATCTTATCCATCTTATCTACATATACTAAGATTTCCGCAACGACACCGTATAATTCAGGAGGGATCATATCTCCGATATCTAATTTTAACAAGGTATCTGCCAGACCTTCATCCTGATAAGTCGCAACATCATGTTCCTTTGCTTTCTCAATGATCCGGTCTGCAACGGCGCCCTGTCCGGATGCAATCACCTGTGGTGCCTGATTCGAAGGATCATAATTCAAGGCAACTGCTTTTCGTTTTTTCTTCTCCATCCTGTTTCACATCCTTTTCTGCGATCAACGAATATTACTTAAGTTCTGGCATCAAATGTATAACGTCTGATACTTTTTTCGGCATTCTCATCAATCACTTCATCCACCACTTTATTGATCGATTCCTGCGGTTGTCGTTTTACGACTTCGTTAGTCAGGGAAAATCCCCGGTCTGCTAATTGTTTGGCAAGCGTATTCATATTATCCGCCACGATATCCACGCTATCCTGATCATTTAAGTAAAATCTTGCGTGAACATTGCTGCCGGTTAATGTTACCTTCACATCGGTTGCCCCCAAATGATCCATATCCAGATGCAGCATTACACTGATACCGTCTTTTTTCTGCTGTAATTTTCGTTTGTCTGCATATACATACAATTCTGAATTTGTCTGTTTGTTGGATAATCGGACCGGCATCTGTGCGTATATCATCTGATGATTCAACTGTTCCATAAACTGCATATTCTGGCGCATATTCTGAAAACTCTGTTGAAATCCTTTTGTATTGCCTCCGTGCGAGGCAACGGCATCTTCAAATGATTTGGTATTTTTTAATATGGTCTCATACAGATCGTCAATCTCTTTGGGATCCTTCATCTTTTTCGGGTCAACGGAAAATGCCTTTTTCACAATCTCCGACATCAGATCTTTTAAAGATGCATCCTGAAAGAGATTTTGCATTACAGCATCCGGCAGACTGCCCGTTTGTAATGTATGTAACATGTTCTGAAACAGATTGCCTTCGGAAGACGCATTCTGAAACAACCTGCTTACCTCCGTTTCCGGAACACCCGCCTGTGTTAAGGCTTTTGCTATGGTCTGAAATTGTTCTTCTGATAGATTGGTCTCCGCCTTCCCTACAAATGATGCGATCATTTTATTCATTATCCGGTCATTTGTTCCGGTTACCGTCTCCGTGATTGCCGGTTGTCCGGATGTCATGGTATTTTTCATAATATGAGCGGCATCTTCTGTATCGGATGCCATATCATGAGGTATATCCGACTCTGCTGTATCCGTCATATTTTCTGTCATATCGGCTATTGCACTTTGTCCCTGTTCCGCATCCATAGATTCGGTTTGCGGAGCAAACAGTTCCGATATCGTTCCTGCAATCTGTAACATGGTCTGCCCGTCCGTCCCTTGCGGAAATGCACTTGCAAAATCAGCAACCGACTCTGCTGTTGCTGCAATATCACCGGTAAGGGAATGTTGCAAATTCTCATATCGCCCAAACTGGGTGATATTTTCAGCCGTTACCGGAATCTGCAACTTATTCATGGAAACGAGAGTCTGTAACGAAGTACCTTCGAATCTCATGCTTTGTGACAAAATCGTAACCATACTACTCTTATCTACCGGCATCCCCGCATCCATCAGTTCTTTTGCAACCGTAAAATTCTTCTCTGTCGGCGATAGTCCGGCAAGATCTAACGCCTTCTCCAAAACCTGTGTCTGTGCACTGTATAAAGAATCAAATACCGGTTTTATCACAACCTGATTCGCTGTGTTCTCCTTGACGGAAAACAATAACCGGTCTCCTACGCCTAACTCTACCCCTGCCTGCAATCTTGCCATTAGTTTTGCCTGATCTTCCAGTGATATCGTAACCTTATCCCCTACAATATCTAATATTTCTCCCCGGAAAACTTCGCCTTCTTTCAGGGCAGAAATATCCGCGGAAAGTTTTCCTACCGCAGATTGTTCCACGTCAGCACCCTGCCTGGTTCTGATCTGTTCCGATACATTATTCTCATATCCGGTCACGAAACGCTGTCCAATCTGCATAGAAATACCCCTTTCTATCTTTTCTAAATAAAGTTCTTAATAAACGTCCGCCTGTGAATCTTACACGGTCCTAATGTTTTCAATGCTTCGATATGTTTTGCACTTCCATATCCCTTATTTCCAGCAAAATCATATCCCGGATACACCGAATCCATATCCACCATAAACCGGTCTCTTGTCACTTTTGCAACAATACTGGCGGCTGCAATCGACACACTCTTTGCGTCCCCTTTTATGATCGACTCCTGAGGAATCGTTACTTCCGGAATGATTACCGCATCATTTAACAGATAATCCGGTGTGACAGAAAGCTTACTGAGTGCCATTCGCATTGCGACATAATCTGCCTGCAATATATTAATCTCATCAATACATTCTTCATCTGCGAATCCGATTCCGACCGCAACTGCCTTTCCCATGATCTCGTCATATAACTGTTCTCTCTTCCTGGCAGATAATTGTTTGGAATCATTCAGATAATAAATATCTACATCCTTTGGAAGAATCACGGCGGCCGCAACAACCGGTCCTGCCAACGGTCCTCTTCCCACTTCATCTATTCCACATATATATCGGCAGTCTGCATGCTTTCTTTCATACTCCTGCATGGCATATGTACGTTTTACCTCTTCTTCAAATGCGGCAATCTTCTTTCTTGCGGAAAGTGCCAGCTTTTGTACACCTGCCCGCTCGTCCTGTTCCCATTCGGCAGCAAGCTTTCGAAGTTCATCTAGATTTGCATTTTTCATAAGTTCTTTCATTTCACTGACTTTCATATGATTCCTCCAATATGGTCAGACCATAATTTTATAAAAACGCTTCCTGTTAATCGATCGTTCCGAATGAAGACAGCGGCCAGAGCCGGAACACTGCTTTTCCCATCAGATTTTCTCTTTTTACATTTCCAACAATGTCAAACCTGGAATCTTCACTGGCATTTCGATTATCTCCCATCACAAAATATTCATCATTTCCTAATGTAACACCGTCATATGCCCTGCCGATCATGCTTTCATCAATGGTTTCATATCCATAATCTTCCTCTAGCACCTTACCGTCAATATAAATTGTTCCATTCTTATCAATCCGCACGGTTTCACCGGGAAGTCCGATAATTCGTTTAATAAAATATTCCTCTCCGTCATACATCGGAAATACAACAATATCAAATCGTTCCGGTTCTTTGAAATGATATGAGAATTTGTCAACCCAGAGGTTATCATGATCATGCAGTGTATCGTACATGGATTCTCCGTTTACCACGGTACGTTGTCCGACAAATGTAATGATCAGCCAGACGGTAACAAATAAAAATAATAAATATATAACCGTATCTATAATCTCTTTTTTAATATCAACACTCTTTTCTTTTTGTGATTCTTTCGTTTTTATTTCTGAATCTATTTTCTTATTTGCCATTCTTTTCACCTATTTCACCTTCCCGAATTTTGAGAGAGGCCAGATACGAAAGACGGCCTTTCCTTCCAGTTCATCTCTGTGAATATTGCCCACTTCTTCGAATCTGGAATCTTTGCTGTCATTCCGGTTATCTCCCATTACAAAATATTCATCATCACCCAGTATGATATTATTCTTCGCTCTTCCGATCATATTAGCAGCAATGGTTTCATATCCATAATTCTCTTCCAACGGTTCATTATTGATGTAGATCGTACCATCTTGTTCAATCCGGATCCGTTCTCCCGGTAACCCGATGATTCGTTTAATATAGTACACGGAACTGTCCTGATAAGGAAATACCACAATATCAAATCGTTTGGGGTCAGAGAATCGATAGGATACTTTGTCAATCCATAAATTATCTCCATCTTCTAATGTATCATACATGGAACTGCCGCTTACTTCCGTGCGTTGTCCCACAAATGTTAAAATAAACCACACTGCAAAGATTACAAATACAATATAAAGCAATGTTCCAACCAACTCCTTCACGATATTGATTTCTCCTGTGTCAGTTGATTTATTGCGTGCCATATATTTCCACCCTTTCCATTCTGACGAATACTCTGTTATTCCGGTCGTTCTACCGACATTGCACCCAGCTTACCACTCCGGAAATCATCCAGCAAAAGACTGGCTGCTTTTTCGTAATCCAACTCCTGCCCTTTCAGCAAACATCCTCGATTCCGCGCGATTCCACCAAGTATATCAGCTGGGGTCTGTTCCTCATCTACATCATAGCGTTTCTTCAAAGTGTCCGGATATTCCTTTTTCACAAAGGAAATAAGATTACATGCCAATTCTGTTTTCTGCAAAATCTCATCATTGATGGAACCAATAAATGCTAAATGTTCACCAACCGATTCATCCTCGAACTTCGGCCATAGGATTCCCGGTGTATCCAGCAGTTCCACATTCTTATTGATGCGGATCCATTGTTTTCCCTTTGTAACACCCGGTTTGTTACCAACCTTGGTACAGGCTTTCTTTGCATAGGAATTGATAAATGTTGATTTGCCGACATTAGGAATTCCTACAATCATTGCCCGAATCGGCCGGTTGAGAATTCCTCTCTTTCGATCCCGCTCAATCTTTTCCTTACAGGCTTCCTGAATCTTAGCCGTAATTGCTTTCATTCCCTGACCGTCTCTTGCATTGATCTTAACAACTAACATTCCCTGCGCTTTGAAATAGTTCTCCCATTTTGCAGTTACCGAATCGTCTGCCAGATCACATTTGTTCAATAACACCAGGCGGTATTTATTGTTTGCTAACGAATCAATATCCGGATTCCGGCTACTCAAAGGTACTCTGGCGTCTAACAGCTCGATCACTATATCAATTAATTTTATGTCTTCCTGCATCATACGCTTTGCTTTTGTCATATGACCCGGATACCATTGAATGTTCATCTCTTAACTCCTCTCAGGTTCTATTTCTTACTTCACAAATCCCCATTCACTTCGTGGTGAAATTCGAAATACAATCTTGCCACTGATCTCTTTTTTTGATATATTACCAATATTTACATAACGGGAGTCTTCACTATTGTTACAATTATCTCCCATCACAAAATATTCATCTTCTCCTAAATCTACACCATCTAACGCAAGTCCCTCTGTCATAACCAGGTCATCAAACGGCAGATCGGTAAGCGCCTTACCATCAATAAAGATTCGGCCATTCTTGATCTGCACATTTTCTCCTGGCAGACCAATGATCCGTTTGATCGTAAAATAACCTTCGTTTTCTTCCTTTAGTTTAAACGCAACGATATCATATCTTTTGGGACTTCCAAATGTATATGCAGCCTTATTTAATAGTAACACATCCTGATTCGTCAAAGCCGGATTCATGCTTTGTCCGATCATCGTAACAGACTGCACTCCAAACGTGACAATACTATAAGCTAAGATTACAACAACCAATATAGAAAGGAGCCAATGTCCAATCTCTGACATAAAATCTTTGATATCAAATGTATCTCTGTCGTAACTGCTGCGGTATCTTCTACGTCGTCTCATATAATCCTCCTGTCTGATAGAACAAAAGGCTAGAGTAAATACTCCAGCCCTTCATTTTGAAAAGATTATTTTACTAATTCTTTTACTCTTGCTGCCTTACCTACTCTATCGCGTAAGTAGTATAATTTAGCACGTCTAGCTTTACCATGTCTGACAACTTCAATCTTCTCTACGATTGGAGAATGCAATGGCCATGTCTTCTCAACACCAACGCCGTTAGAATTCTTACGAACGGTAAATGTCTCACGGTTGCTACCGCCCTGACGCTTAATTACAGTTCCTTCGAAAACCTGAATTCTTTCTCTGTTTCCTTCTTTTACCTTTGCAGATACCTTAACAGTATCTCCTACCTTGAAGTCTGCAACTTCTGCCTTTAACTGAGCAGCTTCAATGTTCTTAATAATATCGTTCATCACGAACCTCCTTAGAATATAAGACGTTCTTGCAAGGGTTGCACCCAATTCAGAAAGGTGCGTTTTCTAAAAACTCGCAGAGGACCATCCAAAATATATGCAACTCTCCACATGAGAGAAGTCACAACTTACTTAATGTACCATAACATATATGAAAATGCAAGCATTTTTCATAACAATTCAGCATTTTTCATAACAATTCAGAAAAAATAAGGACGTTCAGAGAATTTTACCATCTCGAATCTTAACAATACGATCCGCGTAATCTGCCACCTTATGATCATGCGTAATCAATACTATTGTTTTTCCATCATTATGTAAAACCTTGAATAAATTCATCACCTTTTTTGTATTCTCCTCGTCCAATGCCCCTGTCGGTTCATCTGCCAAAATTATGGGATTATCCACTACCAACGCTCTGGCAAATGCAACTCTCTGTTTCTGTCCACCGGATATCTGAGATGGATATTTATCAAGCAATTCCTCAATTCCAAGTTTTTCCGCCCACTCTCTGATTATCTTTTTTCTCTCAGATTTTCGAACATTTCTCGCAAGTAATGGTGCTTCTATATTCTCAAACACATTATATTCTTCCATTAATGCAAAGTGCTGAAATATAAAACTGATATACTGCTTTCGTACCCTATCTAATTTTGCCGGTTTACACTCATGCACTGCAACATCCTGTAAATAGTATTTACCGGATGATAACGTATCCATCCCACCTAGTATGTTCAACAGAGTTGTTTTTCCGGAACCAGATTCTCCCATGATTGCTAAAAATTCCCCCTGTTCAACTGTCAACGAGACATCCTGTAGTGCCTTAGTTTCAAACAAATCCCCTTTGTATATTTTCGTAACATTTTCTAATGAGAGCATTTTATTCCTTTCCTCCTATCAATGTTGCAGGATACATCTTCGAAAGCTGACGAATCGGCAGAATGCTGCTAATCCATATAATAAACACCATACCAATCATCAGCCACGGTAACATATAACTTAAAATCGGCATCTTCACACCACCATATAATTCCATTTCATTCATATGCCAATACGCATAGGATACAACAAATGCCACTCCAATCTTGATTACGTTTTCCAACAACACCATACCTTGAACATCCCGCATTGAATAACCAACCGCATACATTATGCCAATGCTATTTTTCCTCAAAAAGACATTTATCATAGAGCAGACAATAGCAACAACCACAGCAAGAATGAGCATAATAACCACAAGGTAATATTCTATAGAATCATCAAATACTGATTGTTTATTCTTTTCCAAAATCTTCTTGATAGAACGTGCATTATATAAATCCAGCCCACACTCTTTTGCCAAAGAAATTACCGCCCCTTTTATCTGATCTGCATCCGCTTCCGGCTCTTTTACATAGATAAATGCAGCCAATCCGGTCAACCTGTCATCTACTTGTTTCAGGCGGACATCCTCATCCACAATCAGACAATCATCCAATTCAATCTCTAATTCGCCATATTGTAAACGCCCTTCAAACCATCGGCTTCCTTCCTGTAAGATATCTGTTACCACATATTCCGTCCCTGTCATTTGGTCTGTAAACGAATATCCAATCGGATAATCATTCCTCAGATTATATCCCACCAGAACAGACTGTTTTCCATCTGTCTTTCTTTCATCCCTTCTGCTTCCCGGCAATGCTTTTTTCTTGTCCACATCTATAAAAGAGGGAGCATTTCCTTTCAGATTTTTCAACTGACAAAGTGAACATAATTCAGCAGATATTGCCATTACCTCCTCGTCAACTCCATCTATCCCGCCTTCATAACAAACTCCGGAATACTTTAAACCTTCCACATCTTTCATTAATATTCCAAACTTATTTAATGCTTGGATATCTTCATTTGTCGGCATCATATACTTTCCAAAATCAAGAACAAAAACATCTTCTTGATTTTCTGCTATGATGTCTTTTACCACATGTTTCTGATAAAAGAAAATACCCACAATAAGAGTCTGATAAATAATAATTAAAAACGTGATACAAAGTAAAATCATCGACAATAAAAACATTGCTTTTCGAGACAATATCTGCCGAAACGCATTTTGAAACAGATATCCCACTTTCAAGTTCACACCCCCTTATCCTGTATTGATGCAACAATCCCGCCTGTCATTATTTTATAAATTGGGTAGATCATTAATAAAATAAATGTAATTCCCACAAAAATCATACATAAAACCAAATCATTCAACCAATTTGATTTCTCTAATCCAAGAAAGATTTTGGGGATCAGAAACTGCAACAGCAGTAAAATACCACCTATCCCAACTATTGTTTTTATCAATTCCTGAGAAAGCATTCCAATAATCTGATATCTGGAATATCCCACCGCCCTGCGAATGGCAAACTCTTTTTTCCTCTTTAAAATCCATAATTCTATCACCATCACAATAAGCACAAGTGAAAAAATATATAACAGATAGGCATATTTCTGATAATCTACCAAACTATTGTCCACAGAATAACTGTCCTCCAAAATTCCCTGTGAATATGAAATCTGCTCTACTCTGTCATCCACAAGCTTCTGCTTTTCCTGATAATACTCTATCAAATCTACAGTATCACTTCTGAACATAAGTGTAATCCCCATGGTAAGGGCAAAATAGTCAATATCTGATTTCGTTTTTTCTCCCAAACAATCATAAAATAGGATTCTTACATAATCCAGACTGTTTGACTCATCAGAGGACACATACGCAATTACCCGATATTCTTCTCCGCATACTTTATAGTAATCTCCAGTTTCTTTGTGAATAACATCCGGTTTCACTCCCTGCCCTAATATGATAACCGGTTCCTCGCCTGCTAACAGCTCTTTCGTCGGTACGAGTCCATCCGTTACAGGATAGGGAAAAGGCTCCGGCAGGTGAAGATATACATTCATTAAACAAGAGGTTTCCTCCGTATCCGCATATAGCGGTATTGAAGAAATATATTCGGTAACACTTTCACTATCCATAGTATGTATAATATCAGTACCATCTCCCTCATAACGCAGACTGACACCGATTGTCTCCTCTTCCCTTTGATAATTCTTTACATCACGACTTTCCAAATGTTCTTCTCTTACCATCTTCCCGGCAAAAACAAAGGACAAGTATGCAATTCCAATTCCAATTACCATACCCAGCTTCAATAACGGATATCTGACTTTTATTTTCATCTTTCCTGTTAAACCTCAAACGTATAAATCTGTTTGCCCTTTCCTTTGTTTTATCATTCAACGATTTTCATTTACGTAAGTTTCCGCCCGATTTTCAATAATTTTGACGGTATCTTCCAGACCTTTTTCACCGGCAAAATAAATCTCTGCCTCTTCCTGTATAATATCCATCAACGCATCTTCATAAGAAACACATCGTTTCGTTTTCCCAACAAGCGCAATCAATTCATCAGCATCTTTCTTCGTCAATGGATTTTTTTCATTCACCGTACCATTATATATTACACTATATGTAGACCATAACGCTCCCGGAACGATGTCTTGTCCCATCTCATTGGTATATGACTCTGTTGCGAGATTTGCTTCCATCATCAGATCAAAACAATCTTGTCTTGTCGGCATACTACTGCCATATAAATCCATTTTCCCTTGATAATCTTTTGTCATAAAAATGCGAAGGAACTCCCATGCCGCTTCTTTTTCTTTTGATTTTGAGTAAATCGCAAACGGATGATTAAACCGAAAATAAGAACCCTCTCTATCCTCATTCGGATATCCAATATAGGTAACATCCTCCCCAAATATTCTCCGATTCATATAAAGTTGACCCAAATCAACACACCCTTCCCTAAAAAGGACTGAACCGTCCTGAATGGCATCACTTTCCGCAGAAGGATCTTCGCTATATTCTGATACTCCGTCTGTCCCAATCTGATTCACAAGTACAAGCAGTTCTTTGAACTCCTCACCGTCAAAATAGCACTCCCCTGTCGACCAATCCACAAAATCAGATACATTCATTTCCAAAAGCGAATATAAAATATCTATCTTATTATTCCAATAAAATACATTAACATCTTTATTTTTCTTCTTTAACACATCTTTCATTTCTTCCAGCGTCCAGCCATCTTTCTCTCCCACCACTTCTTTTCCGGCAGCAAGGGAATATAAATCAAAGCTTGGCGCCACAAAATATATATTATGGTTATCCATTATCGTCTCCGACACGGAAGGAATCATATCCTGCATACTGATTTCCTCATCTCTTTCCATATACGGAGTAAGATTCTCCAATAATCCCTTCCCAATATACTGCTTCAATGATACATAAGATACATCTAATATGTCCGGTACATTTCCTGCAATTACCTCTGTATTCATCTGCAAAACAGGATCATCTGCCTCTAAATAATCCCGTATTTCAATTTGATATTCCGGATGTTCTTTATTAAATTGAACAATTGCTTTTCTTGTATCTTCCTCTATTCCAAAGACACCAACTACAACCGTTTTCCTATTTTCGACCACTTCCGGATCCACCTTATGATAAACCGCCAACTCAGAATCTGCTGCTTCATCATACACCATTCCTATCCATTCGCCATCTTCCAGCAACATTAGCTTTTGTGTATCCAACTCCGTCATATTTGACGCAGTATAATCCAGCAGCTTGATACTCTTTTTCTTTTTAATAATATATCCATATATTCCGACATTGTCCCGATAACAGAAGTCATACGTTCCCCATCCGTTCATCAAAATGTTATCATCAAGCAAAGTATCCTTTATTGGTATTTTATAGGATTTTTCCCATTTTACAGGATTTTCTCCAATCTCACGTACAAGCAGGAACGCCTTTTCACCGTCATAATATCTCTGGGAACAGACAACCTGTCCGTTTTTTTCAAAAGCAACACTATCAATACCGTCTTTATCTTTATCTCCCTCTAAAGTTTCAACATACTGAAAATTCTTATCAAATACCGACACTGTCTCCGGTCGTGCCAAAATCACATTTTCATTCTCATCTACCAACAGACCACAAATTACGTTCTCATTGAAATGCAATGGAACTCTCAACAATTCCTTTCCATTCACATCCACTTTTATCAATTCCCCTACATAGGTATCCGCGTCCTTTCTGTTCACTATGTAAATAAGATTACCGGTCTTATCAAACGTATACTTTTTCAAGCTGTCATTTTCAGAGATAGTAAGCGGTATTTCCCGAAGTTCACTTTGATCTGTGTTCATCACATAAAAATGTATTTTTCTCTTTGTAAACGAATCGTCAATCCATTCCCCGGTAACAATCCCAACTCTGTCATATTGTGCAATTACATCTGTTATACTGCCCTCAATTCCGTCGAGTACCAAGTTTTCTCCATTATATACCGCATCCACCGTATTTTCATCATTTTGATTATCAGTTTGTCTCTGTACTGCTCCACAACCATATATTGACATAAAAACTGTAAGAAACATAACAACAAAAAGTGTTTTTTTTCGAATCGCTTCGCCCATTTCCCCTCTCCTGATTTAATCTACATTACCGCCATACTTAGTTTTAAAAAATGGCAAAGACCCAATATAGGAGTCGTACAGATTTTGCCATCTTTTTACATAAAATTGTTCCACACTATTATATGAATATGCAACATCTTTACCTAACGGTTCCATATATACAAGCATATAGGTTTCATCCGGCTGTAACATGGAAAGATCCATCTGATATGTTCCGGTCTCTGTATATTCCTCCTCATGTACTTTTCTGTCTTCCGACAAGTATTGATCAGGACTTTTACCTTGTATATTAAAATCTTTTTCCAATTCATAAATGGCTACTTTAAAAGACCCTTTTTTTATCGTCACATTCATATTAACATCCAACGAAACACCTTTGCGAAGACAGAACAACGTACCACCTCTGGATACAGAATTACCTTCCCGATAGCGACTTACTCCTGTACTGTATTTCTCCTCTATTACATCCTCTTCTTTTCTATATCCAGAATCACTCGTTTCAGAATAATAAGGAACTGTTTCATAAAACCAGTCTCTATTTTTCAATATTAAAGTTGTTGTAACTCCAATCAGTAGAACAAAAAATATAAGCAACCATATAAAAATATTCTTTTTTTTCATTTTATATTCTATCAATCCTTTCCCCTTAAAACAACAGTTTAGGCTATTGATTATTAGTATTAGCAGATATCTTATCTTGAAGTATTTATACCTTTAAGAACTCCATCTACAAGTTTATTTTTATGATACACACCATGACAACTAAACACTCTTTTAGGATTCACACCTAGTAAGGTTTTGCTTGCTTTAGCATTCTTTGCTGTACTACTACCAATACTCATCCGTTTATTTTTTTTATTATAAATGCTGACAACTACATAATTTTTATATGGTTTTGCAGATCCGCCTGTGGTACCTTTTCCATATGTAGATACAACTGTATTACTTCCACTTATACTAAAACCGCCAATGTCCCAGTTACCGTTTCCTGATGTTGCAAACACTGTTGTCACACTTGTAACAACTAAAGTCCCTGCGAGCATAATTGTAAATAAATTTTTCTCTAAACTTTTTCTTTTTTCCATTCTCATTGTAACTCCACTCCTCTTTGTATTAAGTTTTTGGGTTTTGTTTTTACTAATAGCCTAAACCAATTATATTATATATATATATATTATGTGTGTCAAATGATTTTTTTCAATG
>OMBG01000783.1_pt1 | contig 15652 bp, 9 predicted proteins | sample 1674251 | NCBI WGS metagenome assembly OMBG01 (sample SAMEA103958153, study PRJEB25191) | human gut metagenome | reverse complement strand
TATAGCGACTTTTTTGAAAATAGCCATGCAGCACAATCTCTATTTGCGCAGAATTCTTCCTTGCAGATTTGTGCATTTCGCTGCCGGAGGGTACAGTCACCGGAAAGTCCGCTCTGCATGGAGCTGCACCGCCCTGAAGCAGTCCGCGCAGGTGCTTTTTCCCGTATTCCTTGCCTGCGCTGCGAAATTGCCCGTCTTTCCGGCAGCGCTTTCCTGTATCTGGCGCGTGATAAAATACCGCCTGCCGGAACTGCTCCGGCAGGCGGTATGACGAGATCTGGCCGGAGATGCTGGAGATGTTCCGCCGCGCCGGGATCTGGAACTATTCGATCTGGCAGGCAGGCGATACGCTTTTCGGATATTACGAATGTGACGATCTGCAAACAGCGCTTGCCGTGCAGAAGGACGCACCTGTCAGCGCACGCTGGCGCACATATATGCGCGATGTGATCCGTATGGAACGGGATCCGAAGAGCGGCGCACAGCCGCATCTGGAGCAGGTGTTCTTTTTCGGCTGTGACACCTGTACCGGAAGGCACAGGCCTACATGTTCTTAAAAGGCAGTCTGCGGTTATACAACGTAGGTCCAGCCGAAGGGGTCTGGCCGGGTGCCCCACTGGATGCCAGTCAGCTCGTCGTAGAGTCTCTGTGACAGCGCGCCGATCCGGTTCTGGTTGACCTCGAACGTTTCTTCGTTCCATGCCAGCTCCCCGATGGGCGAAATGACGGCTGCGGTGCCGACGCACCACGCTTCCTCCAGCGTGCCGTTTTTGGCAGCCTCGAACAGCTCGTCCACGCTGAGCAGCCGCTCCTCGACCGGAACGCCCCAGCTCTTCAGCAGCTCGATGCAGGACTTTCTGGTAATGCCCGGCAGAATCGAGCCTGTCAGCATCGGCGTGACGACGGTTCCGGCGATCTTGAACATGACGTTCATGCCGCCGCCCTCTTCCACGTATTTACGCTCCACGCCGTCCAGCCACAGGACCTGCGAATAGCCTTTTTCCAGCGCCTTATCGCCCGCGCGGTTGGCTGCGGCGTAGTTGCCGCCGCACTTGGCCTCGCCCGTTCCGCCGCGCACCGCACGCACGTCCTCCGTCTCGACCATGATCGGCACAGGCTTCAGGCCGTCTGAGAAATAGCTTCCCGACGGAGACAGAATGATTGCAAATGTCGCCTCATGCACGCCATGCAGGGCAAGCGTCGGGTCTGTCGAATACAGGAAGGGGCGGATATAGAGCGACGTGCCGGGTGCAGACGGGACCCACGCGGCATCCATCTTTACCAGCTCCCGGATCGCCTGCAGGCCGTCGCGCTCATCGATGCGCGGCAGGCCCAGCCGGTCGCAGGAGCGGTTCAGCCGTGCGACGTTTTCCCAGGGTCTGAACAGCTGCACCGCTCCATCCGGGCGGCGGTACGCCTTCAGTCCCTCGAAGACCTCCGTGCCGTAATGCAGAACGCTTGCCGCCGGAGAAATGCTGATCGGCCCGAAGGGTACGATGCGCGCGTTGTGCCACCCCTCCCGGTCTGTATAATTCATCAGAAACATATGGTCCGTGAATACGGAGCCGAAGCCGAGCCGGTCGGCGGGCGGCAGCTTGCCGGGATGCGTTGTTTTTGTCATGCTGATGTTCATCGTCATAGCCTCCTGTCTGAACGGTTTTTTATAGTTCCTTGAGATGCTGCATATTGCGGCGGATGCCCTGTACAGCCAGTGCATACGCGACGTGCGCGCCCACATGGCCAAGCCCGATCACACCGAGACTTCTTTTCCTGCTCATAGTAAGCACATCCTTTCGTATCGTGTTCAAAGAATATTGGTGTAGCCCATAAGACTTGCGTCCGCCTGCGCAGCGGCCTGTTTGCCGCTGGCAATAGCCAGCACAACGAGCGACGCGCCGGACGCCATATCGCCTGCTGTCAGGGCCGGCACGCCGGTCTTCCGGACAGCCTCATACGCATCCACAGACGCCGGTTCACACCCGGAAAAGCCGGAGGCAAGCAGCAGCAGATCGCAGGGCAGCTGTTCGCCGCTCCCCTGCAGGATCACCGCGTTTACAGAGCCGTCATCGCCGCAGACAAGCCGTTCGATCTGCGTCTCATAGCGGCGGATATCCGCGCCGAAGACAGCCTCCGCCTCCTCGTGCGCATGGTCGCGTTTTTCTGTCTGCTCCGTGCGCGGCTTGCGGATCAGCTGCGTGATGGACCGGCAGCCCTGCCGCAGCGCAACGGAGATGCAGTCTGAAGCGCTGTCGCCCGCACCGACCAGCACGACCTGCCTGCCGGACGCCGTTACGGCGGGTTCTGTTTTTTCAAGCAGCGACTGCGCCGAGGCGCGCAGATAATCGAGCGCGTAGAAAACACCGGCCGTTTCGGCAAACGGCAGCGGCCGCGGCTGCTGCGCGCCGCAGCAGAAGATCGCAAGGTCAAACTGTGCGGCCAGTTCCTCCGGGCTGATCTGCTGCCCCACACGGCAGCTTGTCCGGAAGCTGACGCCCTCGCGCTCCATAAGCGAAACGCGGCGGGCAACGATCTGCTTCGGCAGCTTCATTTCCGGGATGCCATAGGTCAGAAGCCCGCCCGGAAGCGGGTCTTTTTCAAAAACCGTCACATGATGGCCGCGGCGATTGAGATAGTAAGCTGCGGAAAGTCCGGCCGGGCCGGAGCCGATCACCGCGATTTTTTTATCCGAACGCGCAGCGGACGGCATGGGCTGCATCAGGTCGTTTTCAAAGCCATACTCGATGATGGAAAGCTCGTTTTCCCGGATCGTGACCGGCTCGGACACCTGGCCGCAGACGCAGGCTCTTTCACACAACGCCGGGCAGACCCGGCCTGTAAACTCCGGGAAGGGACTTGTCTTCAGCAGCCTCTGCAGCGCACCCTCATAATTTCCGTTCCATAGAAGATCGTTCCACTCCGGGATCAGGTTATGCAGCGGGCAGCCGAGCAGCACGCCCTCAAATGACGCGCCTGCCTGGCAGAACGGCACGCCGCAGTCCATGCAGCGGCCGGACTGCCGGCGGCGGTTCCGTTCAGACAGCGGCAGCTCGACCGGCGCATAGTCGCCTGTGCGCGCCGCCGCGTCACGGCTCGGACAGTTCACACGCGTATAATCCAGAAATCCAGTCGGTTTTCCCATGACTTTATTCCTCCCGCTTCAAAAACGCTTCAAGTTCTGCCTCATCCCGCGTCATACCGGCTGCCTCATACCGGCCGATCAGCTGCAGCATATGGCTGTAGTCATACGGAATGATCTTTTTGAAATCCGCAAGCCGCTCGTTGAAGTGTTCGAGAATGGCGCGGCCTTTTTTTGAGCCTGTGAGCGCCACATGACGCTGCAGAAGCTCCCGGAGACGGGAAATGTCCTGCTTCTGCGCAACGGCCTCGACGGAGACAAGCTCCTTGTTGGCGCGCAGATAAAACTTATGCTCCGGGTCCAGCACATAGGCAACGCCGCCCGACATCCCGGCGGCAAAGTTCCGACCCGTAGGCCCCAGAACGACGACCGTGCCGCCCGTCATATATTCGCAGCCGTGGTCGCCGACGCCCTCCACAACGGCGGTCGCACCGGAATTGCGCACGCAGAAGCGTTCGCCCGCAATACCGGAAATAAAGGCGCTGCCGCTCGTTGCGCCGTAGAGCGCGACATTGCCGATGATGACGTTGTCGGCAGGCTCAAACGTGCTGGCCCGATCCGCAAAAACGACCAGTCTGCCGCCGGAAAGGCCCTTGCCGAAGTAGTCGTTGCTGTCGCCCTCGAGCGAAAGCGTTACGCCCTTCGGCAAAAACGCGCCGAATGACTGCCCGGCGCCGCCGCGGCAGTGGATCTGATAAGTATCATCCTCCAGCGTGCTGCCCCAGCGGCGCGTGATCTCCGCGCCGAAGAGCGTGCCGAATGCACGATCAGAACAGGAAATATCAACAGTGCAGCGCTTTGGGACAGCCGGTTTTCCCTTTTTCGGAAGCAGCGGCAAAAGCACCTGCTTATCCAGCGTCGTATCCAGCTTGAAATCGAACCGCTGTACCGGATCATAATGGCAGTTTTCCTCGCCGCAGCGGGCCAGAATGCCGGAGACGTCTACCATCGCGGCGCGCTGCGTGATCTGATGCGGCAGGATGTGCAGATACTCCGTATGACCGACCAGCTCGTCGACCGTGCGCACGCCGAGCTTCGCCATGATCATGCGCAGCTCCTGTGCGACAAACTCCATAAAGTGCATGACATATTCCGGCTTGCCGCAGAAGTTTTTCCGCAGCTCCGGCCTCTGGGTCGCGATGCCCATCGGGCAGGTATCAAGATTGCACACGCGCATCATGACGCAGCCGAGGCACACCAGCGGCGCGGTTGCAAATCCGAACTCCTCCGCGCCGAGCATACAGGCGATTGCCACATCGCGGCCGGTCATAAGCTTGCCGTCTGTTTCGAGGCGCACACGGCCGCGCAGACCGTTGGCAATGAGGCTCTGGTGCGCTTCGGCCAGACCAAGCTCCCACGGAAGGCCGGCATTGTAAATGGAACTGCGCGGGGCCGCGCCGGTTCCGCCGTCATAGCCGGAAATGAGCACCGTCTGCGCGCCTGCCTTGGCAACGCCTGCGGCAATGGTACCAACGCCCGCCTCGGAGACGAGCTTGACGGAAATATCAGCGTTTTCGTTGGCGCATTTCAGATCGTAGATCAGCTGTGCCAGATCCTCGATCGAGTAGATATCATGGTGCGGCGGCGGTGAGATGAGCGCCACACCGGGCGTGGAATGCCGCGTGCGCGCGATCCACGGCCAGACCTTGCTGCCGGGCAGATGGCCGCCCTCGCCGGGCTTGGCGCCCTGCGCCAGCTTGATCTGGATCTCGCTTGCACTTACAAGATACTCGCTTGTAACGCCGAACCGGCCTGAAGCGACCTGCTTGATGGCGGAGTTTTCCTCCGTACCGAGTCTCGCGGGTTCCTCCCCGCCCTCGCCGGAGTTGGACTTTCCGCCCAGGCGGTTCATCGCAATGGCAAGGCAGCGGTGCGCTTCTTCGGAGATGGAGCCGTAGGACATGGCGCCGGTTTTGAAGCGTTTGACGATGCTGGAGGCTGGCTCGACCTCGTCGAGCGGAATTGCCTTTGTCTCGTCAAACCGGAACCCGAGCAGACCGCGCAGCGTATGCGGCAGCAATTCATCGTCGACCATGGCGGAGTACCTGCGGAAGCACGCAAAATCACCGGTGCGGACGGCCTTCTGCAGCGTTAGGATGGTCATCGGATTATACATATGATCTTCCATATCGCCGCCGGAGCGGAGCTTGTGGAAGCCGGAAGAATCGACAGTCAGATCGACGGTCAGATCCATCGGGTCAAACGCCCGGTCATGCCGCCAGACAACAGCGTCGTTCATCTCCTGCAGGCCGACGCCGCCGACGCGGCTGACCGTGTTTGTGAAATACCGGTCCACGACATCCCTGCAGATGCCAACGGCCTCAAAAATCTGTGCGCCCTCATACGACTGCATACTGGAAATACCCATTTTGGATGCGATCCGCATCACGCCGTCCAGAATGGCCTGATCATAGGCATCGACCGCGGCATAGTAGTCCTTGTTGAGCGCCCCTTCGGCGACGAGCTCGCCGATGCAGTCCTGTGCGAGATAGGGATTGACTGCGCTTGCGCCGTAGCCGAAGAGCGTAGCGAAATGGTGCACGTCGCGCGGCTCGGCGCTCTCAAGGATCAGGGAGATCGCCGTGCGCTTTTTCGTGCGGACAAGATACTGCTGCACGGCGGACACTGCCAGCAAAGACGGGATGGCGATGTGGTTCTCATCCACACCGCGGTCGGAGAGAATGAGGATATTTGCCCCGGCGTAATACGCCTTATCACAGGCGACAAACAGTCGGTCGAGCGCAAGCGCAAGCGAGGCATTCTTATAATACAGCAACGAGACCTTCTTCGCCTGAAGTCCCGGCATATGAAGCCCTTCGATCTTCATGATATCCCGGCTGGTCAGAACGGGATTGTTGATCTGCAGGACGCGGCAGTTTTCCGCGCAGTCGGAAAGAAGATTGCCGTCGGAACCTGCGTAGACGGTCGTGTCAGTAACGATGGCCTCGCGCAGCGCGTCGATTGGCGGGTTCGTGACCTGCGCAAACATCTGCTTGAAGTAATAGAACAGCGGCTGATGCTTTTCTGACAGGACGGCCAGCGGGATATCCGCCCCCATGGAGGCGGTCGGTTCCGTGCCGTTTTTCGCCATGGGCAATATGGCTGAGTGGATCTCGTCATAGGTATAGCCGAAGATCTTATACAGGCGGCTGCGCTCCAGCGCCGTGTATTCCGGAACCTTCCGGTTTGGAATCGGAATATCCGCCAGCTGCAGCAGCTCCTGATCGAGCCACTCGCCATAGGGATGCTCCGCTGCGTAACGGTGCTTGAGTTCCCGGTCTTCCAGAACGGTGCCGGTCCGGGTATCGACCAGAAGCATTTTCCCCGGCTGCAGGCGGGATTTGCGGACGATCCGTTCCGGCGGGATCGGCAGCGCGCCGACCTCTGAGGCCAGAATCAGATAGCCGTCGTTTGTGACCAGATAGCGTGCCGGGCGCAGGCCGTTGCGGTCAAGCACAGCGCCGACCTGCTCGCCGTCGGAGAAGAGGATGGCTGCCGGGCCGTCCCACGGCTCCATCATGGAGGCGTAATAGTGGAACATATCGCGCTTTTCCCGGGACATATTCTTATCCCGTCCCCACGGCTCCGGGATGCACAGCATCACGGCCTTTGGCAGCTCGATACCGCTGTACATGAGAAATTCCAGTGTGTTGTCCAGCATGGACGAATCAGAGCCGTCCGTCTCCACGACAGGATAGACTCTGGCGATCTCCTCGCCCAGAACCGGAGAGGCCATCGTCTCCTCGCGGGCAAGCATTCGGTTGATGTTTCCGCGGATGGTGTTGATCTCGCCGTTGTGAAGAATGATGCGGTTGGGATGCGCCCGCTTCCACGAGGGCGTGGTGTTGGTGGAGAAGCGGGAATGCACGAGCGCAAGTGCAGAGGCAAAATCCGCGTCCTGCAGATCCGGATAGAATTTCCGCAGCTGCCAGACCAGAAACAGCCCCTTGTATACGATCGTCCGGCTGGACATCGATACGACGTAGGTGCCGGAGACGGAATGCTCGTACTCGCGCCGGGCCAGATACAGTTTTCGGTCAAAATCCAGGCCGCGCGTGGTCTTTTCCGGGCGGCGGATAAAGCACTGCGCGATTGCAGGCATACTGCTCCGCGCTTTTTCGCTCAGAATCTCCGGACAGACCGGCACATCCCGCCAGAACAGCAGCCTCAGCCCTTCGCGCGACAGGATCATCTCCAGCAGCTTTCGGCTGCGCATACGTTTGAGCGGATCCTGCGGAAAAAAGATCATGGCGACGCCGTAATCGCCCGCTTCCGGAAGCGGTTTTCCCGCCTGCCGCGCTGTTTTTTCAAAAAAGGCATACGGAAGCTGCGTCATAATGCCGACGCCATCGCCGGTAGTGCCATCGGCGTCCTTGCCGGTGCGGTGTTCAAGCTTTTCGACGATCTTCAGCGCGTCATCTACTGCCCGATGCGTTCTCTGTCCGCTGATATTGACAACGGCGCCGATCCCGCAGGCATCATGCTGGCTTTCCTGTTCGGTGAATCGTTGCTGATGTACCTGTTCCATGCTTTCCTGTCCCCTCTTCCGCTGTAAAGCCTGTGCCGCTTCACGCTGCATATTCTCCGGGAATGCGAACGCCTCCCAATATGTCCTCGTATCATATACATATGTCTTTATAAAAAGAATTTCTATTTATTTTAGTGATGTATATCGTTAATGTCAACAATTTTCGCCCGTTTGATTTATTCATATTGCTGAACGCTGCCTTCAGAAATTCTAATATTGCTTTTTCCCATGCAGCGCTTGACATTTGCCTGCGGCGCGCGTATAATGCGCTCAAACAAACGGTTCGGCAATGTCCTTCCGGCTCATATGGAGACGCAGAAGCGGCGGCTGGATACAATTATAAAGCATATTTCGTGATTCCTCTTTTCATTTGTGTTGACGGCGGCCCGCAGGAAAACCTGCGGGCCGCCGTCATATGCTAAAAAGCCGCTGACCGGTTTCGTCTTGTCATGAAACAGAGATCCTGCAAACAACGCCGGACCGATACCGCGCCGCTGAAATTGAGGACGCACCAGAATATCCTGCACAAAAACGATTGTATGTCCATCCCCTACCACGCGGATCAGTCCTGCAAGCGCTGCCTCCTCATAGGCCGCCAGCGTCAGAAGCGAATTTGCAAAGCCGTATACACTTTTTTATCACATTGCGTTATATCGTAACATTATGTGACGCACTTTGCAAGACACGCCTATTCGGCAAATGCGTGCCTGTTTTACTCCTGATCCATACGCAGAAGTGTTCAGAACGCGGGGGGCTTTGAAAAGCTGACGGGGCTGCAGCGAAAAATCGCTGCAGCCCCGTTTAAATTTGTTCAGCGGCCCTGATAGTATCTGTACAGGAAGGTCACGATCTGGGCGCGGGTGCAGTAGGCGTCCGGGCTGAAGGTCGTGTCGCTGGTGCCGGTGGTGATGCGGTTGTCATAGGCCCAGAGGATGGCGCCGTAGTTGTACGCCGTGGTCTTGACATCCGTGAAGGGGTTGAACGTGTTGGGCTTGGCGGCGGAGGCGGCGCGGTAGAGGAACGTTGCGACCTGGCCGCGGGTGACCGTTACGTCAGGCCCGAAGGTGGTGGCATTGAGGCCGGTGGTGATGCCCTGCTCAACAGCCCAGAGGACTGCGTTGTAGTAATAATCGCTGGGCTGCACGTCCGTGAACGGGCAGACACGATATCTGGGCAGCGGAGAACCGGCTGCGCGCCAGAGGAAGGTGACGGTCTGTGCGCGGGTGCAGACGGCGTTGGGCGAGAAGGTGTAGCGGCCCGTGCCGGAGGCGATGCCGTTTTCTGCGGCCCACTTGACAGCGTCGTAGAAGTAGTCAAGGCGGCTCACGTCATGGAAGTTGAAGCTGCCCGTATTGCCGCCGATCACGCCGGGGATGTAATCCATGCCGTCGTCGACATAGGGAACGAGCGTGCCGGTGAGGATGGTGTAGTTGTGCGTGTCGTTCGGGGTGAACGTCCATGCGTACGCCTTGCCGTCCTCAAGTACGGTCGTGAGAGGCAGATCCCATGCGATGGTGCCGGCCGGGCGGATGGTGCCGACGGTGAGCTTGGCGTCGGCAAGGGTCTTGCCGCTCGTTTCGAGCTTCGTGTAGCCGGGCGTGCCGGTCGGGGTCGCCTTGGTGATGGTGAAGGTCGCGGTCTTGTAGCCGAAGCTGGCGTCGCTGTTGAAGGTCACGGCGACGGTGTAGGTGCCGACGGTCAGCGGGAGGCCGGAGGCGTCAAGCGAAGCGCCGGTCGAGGCGTTGGGCGTGTAGCCGTAGCGCAGCGTGCCGGAATAGCCGGAAATGGTCGCATTCTCGTACTTGATGCCAGTACCGGTGTAGACAGCGGAGCCATCCGGGAAGGAGATGCTGCCGGAGACGTTCTCTTTGTCATTGACCACGAAGGTCAGCGTAAAGGATGCATTTGCATAGTTCGACGAATCAGGCTTGACCTTGACTTCAACGAACGCCGTACCCACTGTGCCGTTCAGCTGATAGTTGACATTGGTGCCATTGACAGCCGGGGCAGTCGTGAAGATCTCGTCGCCGTCGTAATCGGTGACCGTGATGGTAAAGCCGGTTTCTTTCTCGTCAGCGAGGAACATATCGGCCGGAACCGCGTAGGACTTTGCATCCGTCTCGGTGCGGAAGTGCGTGACGGTCTGATTTTCCACGCTCAGGTAGGCCTGCGCGATGGCGAAGTTCTTGCTGGCCGTGCCGGTGAAGTTGCCCTTGCCAGTGACGGTAACGGTGGCGGTACCGGCGTTGATGTTGTTGGTGTACGCAACGTCGTAATCCTTGCCAGCCTTGAGCGTGCTGCCTTCGAACGTGACAGTCACTTCGGGGGTATGGGCCCTGGTGTTGTAGGTCACGCTGGGAATATTCGCGATCATGTCGTCCGTGATGGAAGCTTCCGTGATCTTGAAGTTCTTTCTGATCTCACCGGTGTAATTGTTCTTACCGGTGTAGATGATGGTCGCCGTGCCGACATTGATGTTATTTTCGTATGTGACGGAAATATCATCGACTGTAAGCTTTGCTTCGGAATCCTTGACGGAAACGCCCTGCACGCAGGGAGAACCTGTATAGGTCTTGTCGGTCGGGTTATTGATCGTGACAGAGGGTGCGGCAATGGATTTCGGGTTCACAACAAGTTCGCCGGTAACGTTACCGATCGTGTAATTCTTAATCTTATCGGTGTCCAGAACGCAGGTAAACTTATAATTGTCGACTTTGCAGCCCTTCGTGTATTCTGTGTCTACGGTGTACGCGTCTTCCGCGATCTCATCGTTGTTCACGAGGCCCTCGAATTCGACGGAATAACCAGTGGTCGGAGCAGCATCGCCGTAGATGATGGGGGCGTGCGAAACAGTGGCGGTCAGGGGCTTGGGGGTAACATTGATCGTGAATGTCTTTGTAGCGAAGGTGGTGTCGGATTCATATGTGCAGGTGATCGTAGCAGTGCCAACGCCCTTTGCCGCAAGGCCTTCGTCATTGTCAAAGGCAACGACCGCAGTATCGCTTATCATTGCGGAGAATGTAGCATTTTTGCCCTCTTTTTTGACCGTATAATAGTAGCCGTCCGGAGATCCTGCTCTCACTGTATCGCCATAGACCATCGTTTTGGGGATTCCGAAGACTTCCAGCCCTGCGTCTTCTTTTTCGATGATCTTGACGTTCAGCTTCAGGATGAAGAGTTTGTCCTCTCCGCCTGCGATCTCCTCTACGCCGGGGTTGGTCGTCTCGTAGTTGTTGACCTTCAGGCCGAGCGTGACGGATGCGGTCTTGCCCGCGTCGTCCTTTGTCAGGCTGCTCTTGAGGTTCAGCGTCAATGTACGATTTGCCTCGTCAAAGGACGTCGGCGTACCGGAGATGACATTGACAGCACCTGCGACAACAGCGTCGGTTCTCATCCAGTACTTGTTGTTCGTATCATTAAGGACTTCATCAGGCAGGCCGAACGCGCTGAGCGGAATATCCACACTGGACGTTGTGTAGCAAACTTCCACAGAATGCGCATATTCGCCATCATAGTTAACGACGATGGGGAGAATCCGAATGAAGCCGGACTGAATGTTCGGGTCTCCATCGAGTTCGTAGTTCTTCTTGTCTTTTACCTCGACATGTGCCGTGACAGTAGAACCCTTGCTGCTGACGAAGCTGCGTTCGCCGGAATCATATACGATCTCGACATCGTCTGCAATCGCGGAATTCTCGCAGTAAGCTTCAATTCCATGCTCCTTGCCGTCGTAGGTGAAGACGATCTCACCGTCGTCCTTGACCTCGGTCGGAGTTTCGTTGTTGCTCGCGCGCCATTTGTAGTCGCTCTTGGTGAATGTGATCTGCTTCTTCGCGACATTCACTTTGACAGTGCCGGTGACAGTGGCGTAGACTTCTTGCTGTGTGGGCGTGAAGACTACATCAAATTCATTCACGCCAGCATTGCCGACCGTGGTTTCTGCATTGTACTTATTCGACCATGTGAATGTGCCGGAAACATTCTGACCGTCATAGATTGCAGTGCCGGTCGGAGTGTGCGTGAACAGCTTATCGCCGTAGGTGGCGTTGATCGGATTCGGCGTGATCGTCGGGGCATCCTTATCCGCAGTCGTAGCCGTTACAACAGCCTTGTATGCACCGGCAAATCCGCTCTCCTCGATTGCGACCGTCTGCGGCTCACCGCCATTGACCGTGACGGTCAGCGTCTGGGCGTTAAGCACATGGTTCTTGTCCGCTTCCAGCCCGATCACGATGCTGTAAAGCGTGCCCGCCTTAAACTTCTCTTGGGAATCAAGCGGATTGCCATCGGTATTCGTGCCCTCATAGCAGGTATAGCCCACAGAAAGGCCGGGAGTCGTCGTCTCGACGTTCAGGTCAAAGATTCGCTGACCCTTGGCAAAACTCGTGACCGTTGCAACGGGCGCGGTGATCTCCTGCTTGGTGATCGTGAGGGTTGCGTTCTGAACAGTCACGCTCTCATCGATTCTGCAGTTGTCTCCATTCGGCTCAGCAGTGACAGTATAGGTACCAGCATCTGCTGCAGCAACATTCAGTTCATTGCCGTTGTTGACAACGAAGCCAGCAGCGTCGTTGCCTTCTGCATCCTTCACCTTGAAGGTGACGAAGCTGGTGATGTCCTTGTTGGAGGTAGACGTTGCGCCCAGAGTGAGCACTTCGTCGCTGCCGTATACGACTTCAGACTTATCGACGGAGGTGCTGCCAATAGTAGGTGCCTTACCGCTTACCGGCATGGTATTCTCTTCTATAGCAACAGAGTCCTTAATGTCATCTGCCTCGCCCGCGGCTGCACCCTTTTTTGTAAGTTCGTCAATCTTCAGAGTAAACGCAGCGTCTCCGGACTCAATATCATTTTTAACCTTAAACAGATAATATGCAACATCAATCGTTGCGCCAGCCGTCACGTTCACGCCTCTGCTGGAAGCACCGCTGATTTTTGATTTACCTTCTGCAATTACGCTTGCAGCAGCTTCCATTTTGAAGGAATCTGCAAAAACAGCTATACCATAAGTATCTCCCTCAAACTCCCATGTATACGGCTCCAGCACGGAACTATCATACTCCATGACCATTTCAATGCTCATGAGTTTGATTGTCTCAGCTTCTGCGTTATGGAACGTTGCTTTCACCGCGACAAGATCGTCTTTTTCATACGGAGTTGTTTTGGGAGCACCATACACAACATAGCCGTCTTCGCCAACTGTAAATGTAGTAAAAGATGCAACCGACATTTTCGATTGCTCAGCTGCACTGATCGGAAGCACACACAGCGAGAGCAGCATGGCCACCACCAGAAGCAGTGCAAATAGTCTCTTCATTTTTTCCTCCTCAATCAAGCGTGATTAATCCAACTGTATACTGCAAAATCATTGATGCGTCATATGCAGAAATCTTTCCGTCTTTATTCACATCTGCTGCCGCAACTCCTGCAAGATCTATAAGGCCGACAGTATGCTGCAAAATCATAGAAGCATCGTATGCAGAAACTTTTCCATCCCCGTTCACATCGCCCAACGTGTATTCCGGCTTCTCGCCGTACTTGAACGATGCGACCTTGTCGAGCGCCTTGTCGGTCGTGCTGATGTAGACGTTGTATGTACCCTCCGTCAGGGCCTTGGGCTTGAGGGTGAATGTCACCTTGCCGCCCTCCACGCTCGTCTGGTCGATGTACTGGATGTTGCCTTCTGTGGGGACGGCGCTGTCGCCCGCGAGGAGCAGGACGAGGGAATACTCGCCGGTCAGGCCGGTGCAGTTCAGCTCGAACGTGTCCGCGCCTGCGTAGAAGCCGCCGTCCTTCGTGCCGTTCGTCACGGTCAGGGGGCCGGTCACATTATAGACGCCGAGGACTTCCGTGTCTTCCGCAAACGCGGCTGCGGTGAGCATTGTGAGTGTCAGCACTGCGAGCAGCAGCGCAAGCAATCTTTTTTTCATGCCGCTTCCTCCATTGTCATAAATTGATCCGCATACCGCAGCAGGATCGCCGCGATCTGTGCGCGGGACGCGTTGGCCTCCGGCGCGATGCGGCTGCCGCCGACGCCGGAAACAAGCTCGTGGTAGACCGCCCACCATGTCGCGTCCTTCGCCCAGGCGGCGATGGTCGTGCTGTCGGCGAAGGTCTGCTCATAGATGCCGGTCAGCGTCAGCTCTGTGCCGCTCTGCCCGCCGTTCAGGCGGAAGAGGATGGCCATGGCCTGCTGGCGCGTGATAGGGGCGTCGGGGCCGAAGCGGGTGTCGGACAGGCCGTTCACATAGCCTTTTTCTACGGCCCAGCTCAGTGCGTCCTGATACCAGTCCGCGCTGGCGTCTGCAAACGAGGCCGCCTTGGCCGCAGCGGGCTTGCTGCACATGCGCCAGAGCATGAGGACGAACTGTGCGCGGGTCACGGGGGTGTCGGGCCGGAAGGTGCCGTCGGAATAGCCGGTGACAAGGCCCAGTTCCGCCGCGCGTTCGACCGAGGCGAAGGCCCAGTGCGTGCTGGTCACGTCGCGGAAGGAGCCGGACTTGACTTCCTCCTGCGCGCCATCCGCAGGCTTTTCCTCATCCTCGGGCTTGTCTTCATCCTCAGATTTCTTATCATCCTCGGACTTCTTATTGTCCGTGCCCGGCTTTTCGGCGTCAGAGCCGGAACCGCTGCCGCTGTCGGAGCCGCTGCCCTGCGCGATCAGCGCCGGGAGCGAATAGGAAAGCGGGAGCGCCTTGCCGTCCGTGTCGGACAGGAGCGCATCGGCAAGGGTCAGCTTCGCGTCGCCCGCCGCCTTGACGCGGAAGGTAAACACGGCGAGGCTGCCATCGGTCTTGACGGCGGTGGTGGTCGCCGCTGCGAGGATCGCGCCGACGCCGTCACGCGTTGCGTACGGGTTGCTCGCGGCGAGCATACCGGCAACGAGCGCGCCGTTTTCAATGCCCGTGCATTCGACAACGGAATCGTCGTAGCCCAGACTGAGCTGCACGGCGGCAAGACCTGTGTTGCCGGTCAGCTCCGCCGTGACGGTAAAGGTCTGGCCGACGTCCGGCAGCTTGTCCGGGGCTGTGAGCTTGAGCGTCGTGCCTGCGGCGCAGGCAAGCGGTGTCAGCAGCTGCACCGCCAGCAGCAGTGCGATGCCTATGGCCAATATTCGGTTGCGTTTCATTCTTCGCATTCCTCCTCATCTCGGTCGGACGTACAATCGGGGTGAAATTGTAACAGGGTGCTGCAAAAGTCTACACTACCCCTAGTATTTGTAGAATAATTATATACGAACTGTGCCGCAATTGCAAGATGCTGGCTGCTTTATTTGTGGGGAATTTGGAGAAAAAGTTTTTTCGGATGGGCGGCGATGCTGTGAAGCTTCAACAATTCGCGGCTGCTCCCCGCCCTCATCCGGCCCTTCGGGCCACCTTCACCGGCGGGGAAGGCTTTGGGTGCGTGCGGATTCGCCGGACTGTCGGCGGTTTAACCGGAAATTGATTTGGATTTAAGATTCTGCGGGAAATATCACGAAGATTTAACGTAATTCTGGACGCGCATTTGACATTCTCTTTCTATATTTATATCAGATAAAACGAATTTGGAAAGAGGTCTGTGCGGATATGACGATTTTTAACTTTTTAACATTGCTCGGCTCGCTGAGTTTGTTCCTGTTCGGCATGAGTGTGATGGGCACGGCGCTGGAAAAGCGCGCGGGCGGGTCCTTGAAGGCCATTCTGGCGAAGCTGACGAACGGGAAATTTTCCGGGCTTCTGACGGGGCTTGCCGTTACGGCGGTCATTCAGTCATCCTCGGCTACGACGGTCATGGTCGTGGGCTTTGTCAATTCGGGGCTTTTGAGCCTCAAGCAGTCCATTCCTGTTATCATGGGCGCGAACATCGGCACGACCGTGACGGCGTGGCTGCTGTCGCTGTCCGGCATCAGCGGGGACAGCCTGTTCGTGCAGCTGTTGAAGCCGTCGTCGTTCACGCCACACTCAAGATCGGAAGAGCGGTTCAGCAGGAATGCCGAGACCGATCTC
>OMBG01000749.1_pt1 | contig 16169 bp, 18 predicted proteins | sample 1674251 | NCBI WGS metagenome assembly OMBG01 (sample SAMEA103958153, study PRJEB25191) | human gut metagenome | reverse complement strand
GACATCGCCTGAAAGCACGTCCGCCAGAGAATGTCCGGCCTCGCTCCCAAGATACCAGTCCTGAACTATTCCCGGGACCTTGTCAGCCCACGGCATCGCCACAGCGTTTCCGGAGATATTCACAACCACAAGTTTCGGATTGGCTGCGGCAAGAGCCTCAATCACAGCGTTCTGTGAATATGGAAGATCATAGCTTTCCCTGTCGTTGCCCTCGCTGTCCTGATGGTCACTCTTGTTCAGGCCACCGATGAAGATCACGCAGTCGGCATCCTTGGCAGCCGCCACGGCGTCGGAGATCAGCTTTTCCGCCGAACGGCTCTCGCTAAGATCCTGACCCGTCGTCACCCCGTCGAACTGGCCGCTGGCATCACCGACATAACCACGCTCGTAAACCACCTTCGCATCCGCGAACCTTTCCCTGATTCCATCCAACGGGGAAACCTCGTTCTTGACTTTCAGAGAGGAACTTCCGCCGCCCACTGTCATCATCTTGACAGCGTTCTCGCCGACAACCAGAATCTTCCTCGCGTTCTTTATCGGCAGGATCCCGCCATCGTTCCTGAGAAGCACTATGGACTCGGCCCCGATCTTTCTGGCGGCGGCGATGTGCTCCGGACTCACGAACGAGCCGAAAGGACGGTTCCTGTCCATCACCGTGCGGAACATAAGTCTCAAGACCCTGCGGACCTTGTTGTCAAGCACATCCATGGTATATTTCCCTTCATTGATTCCCTTGAGGAAAGGATCCGAAAGGTAGTAGTTGGCGTAAGCGTTTGAGAGAGACCAGCTAAGTCCGTTGGTAAACGTGCCGAATTCCATGTCCAGACCATTATTCACAGCCTGTTCCGTATCATGGGCTCCGCCCCAGTCACTGATCACTACTCCATCGAAACCCCACTCTCCTTTAAGGATGTCGTTCAAAGTGTACTGGTTCTGGCAGCACCACTGGTTCTTGTAAAGATTGTAGGAACCCATTATCGCCCAAGCCTTCCCCTCGGTGACGGCTGCCTTGAAGGCTGGAAGATAGATCTCATAGAGAGTCCTGTCATCAACTGTCACATTGGTGGTGAAGCGGTTATATTCCTGATTGTTCAGCGCGAAATGCTTCACGCAGGCAGCCACGCCGTTGCTCTGCACGCCCTTGACATAAGGCACGACCATGCGGCCTGAAAGGTAAGGATCCTCACCCATATATTCAAAACTGCGCCCGTTGAGCGGGGTTCTGCAGATGTTCACGCCAGGTCCCAGAAGCACGTCCTTCCTGCGGTAGCGGGCCTCCTCGCCGATGCTCTTTCCGTAAAGAGCCGACATCTCAGGATTCCAAGTGGCAGCCAGCGCGGTCAACGCCGGGAACGCCGTGCAGGAATCACTTGTCCACCCCGCCTGACTCCATTTGTCCCAAAGCACCTCCGGACGGATTCCGTGAGGGCCGTCGGAAGTCCAGATCTCAGGGATGCCGAGCCTCGGCACTCCGGCCGAGCTGAACTTGGACTGGGCGTGCAGCACAGCCACTTTTTCCTCTGTTGTCATCCTTGAGAGAGCGTCCTCCACTCTCTCCTCGATGGTTCTCGTTTCATCAAGAAAGACAGGCCCGCCATTTCCGGCGGCTTGTCTTCCAACACCTCTTTGCTGACCACACGCGGCGGCGATGCCTGCCACGGCTATCAGACTCAAGATCAATCTCTTTTTCATCCTATGCGTCAAATTTCTTTTCTTTTGTCCTTACGATCTTCTCCTTCATCAGATCGACAGCCGCGCTGACGGCATCCTCGAACGAGGTTGAGTTCCTCTCGATGACAAGATCCTGGCCGTAGGCCCTTGTCTGGATCCTGACATTCTTGTTGTCCGGCTCCTTGAGCAAAGATAAAGTCACCTCCATTCCGTCAAGATGGTCGCTGAATCTGGAAAGTTTCGAGACCTTCTTCTCTACATAGTCGAGCAGTTTCTGATCCGCGTCGAACTTCAGGGATTTTACTCTAATCTCCATTTTTACCTCCGCTTTTTGCCCTTGGGTGGGCGTTAACATAAACTTTTTTCAGTTTCTCGATGGTGTTGTGCGTATAGACCTGCGTCGCCGCGAGCGAGGAATGCCCCAGAAGCTCCTTTATCGAATTGAGATCCGCCCCCTCGTCCAGCAGTTCCGTGGCCAAGGAATGCCTCAACACGTGTGGAGACTTTCTCCCGGTGATGCTTCCGACCCGCCCAAGCGCTCTTTTTATCGCCCTGTCTATGAAAACCGGATAGAGTTTCAGGCCCTTGCCGGTGACCGCCAGTGGCTCGCTTGCCGATCTTTCGCGACCAACCATCGTTTCAACTGCTTGTAAATATAATGAAATTTCCTTACAAAGCGAAGAAACAAGCGGAATTTCTCTCACTTTGTCGCCTTTTCCCCTCACGGTCATCGTCCCGCGGGCGAAATCCACATCGCCGACCCTCAGCCCGATCAGCTCCGCCCGGCGCATCCCCGTACTGTAAAGCATCGACACGATCAGCCGTTCCAGCCTTCTTGAATATGCCGCCTCGGAGGCCTTGTCGTTCCCTGTGATCAGCGCCAGATTCTCCTCGGAAGCATCACAGTCCGTCGCGGCGAAATATTCATTCATCGACTCTTCCCTATAGAACACCGGCAGCCTTTTCTCCACCTTTGGCTTCGCTACCGTCCGCACTGGATTGGCGGTCAGCCTTTTCTCCTTCATCAGGTAGCGGCAGAACCCCGACAGCACCGACAGATGCAGCCTGACCGTCCTCGGGCTATCCTCTCTTTTCTCAAGAAGATACACCTCGTGCGAACGGATGATCTGCGGCGTGAGCGATTTCAGCAGTTCCTCATCAGTCGCCGCCCCGCAATCCTCCACAAAGACCTTCAGGGCATCTGAATATATCGCCTGGGTTCTCGCCGAATATCTCCGGATGTCCTTGATGTAAGATATGTAATCTCCGATGAGGCGCATAGGCTTAAGCCTTAATATTCATCAACTTCGCATCACTTTCCGGCATTGTTCACACCAATCTTTTCCGCCAGCTTCTCGACCGGCTTGTTGCACCACTGCGCGATGACTCCCACGAGCAGGGCAGCGGCGAGGGTTCCCTCACGCACACCGTGGATTCTTCCGTCAAGCCAGAGAAGCGAGGCGACGCACGCCAGAGCCACAAGCGACACATCCACAACAACTTTCGTGATGTCAAAACGGGTTTTGAAAGCCTTGCAGATCGCCAGGACAAGTCCTTCGCCGGCCAGTGTCACCACCCCGGCCACGACCTCAAAAGCCACACCGACCCCCACAAGCACGATGCCCACAAGGCACCAAACGACCTGCATAAGGTAGTTCGGGCAAGGCACATCCGCGATGCACCAGCAGGCGAAATCCGTCATGTACCCGAACGCGAACGCCACCGGCAGCTGCATCAGCTGGACCCAGTCGTAATCCTTCCGCAGGAGCGCCATCTGAATCAGAATGAATATGCAGTGCATCACGATCGTTGCCTCCCCCACCGTCAGCGGGCACAGCATACTCGCCACATAAGGCGGACACGAGATCGGCGAAGTTCCAAGATCCGCCAGAATAGAAAAAGCCACCCCGAACGCCACAATCAGCAGTCCCACGCACAACATCACATATCTCTTGAATATTTCCATTTTATCTCTTGAATATTTTGTTTCCTGAATATCTCAATATTTATTCAAAACTCTGACGTTTCCCACTACGGCATATTCATAAATACCTGTGGACACGGTTGTAATAGTCCTTGTAGTCAATGTCTTTCCTTGAAAGCAGGAACCGCTCCTCCTGAAGGATCTGGAGGTGGAAAATCGTCACCGCGCAGAGCACGACGAGCAGGTGAAGCCAGTTTGCGAAGCAGAGAAGCAGCCCGATGTAGGTCAGGTCAAAACCGACGAAAGCCGGGTTGCGGCTGATTCTGTAGATGCCGGAAGTGACCAGTCCGGTCTTCTCGTCCGGGGATATTCCGGCCCTCCAACTGTCCCGCATCTGAAGCACGGCGGTAGTGAAGAACACCACTCCGAGAGCCGTCAAAGCCAGTCCGATCCAACCGCACCACCGCGGGAGGAATGAATATCCCCGGACGACGCTCCACACCTCCACGACGACAATCAGGACGGAAAAGGCAGCCAGCAACCGCTCCACAGTCAAAGTCCGCAGTTCCTTATTCCCGCGCCCCATCTGATTGGTCCGGATCCCTTGACTCCTCTGACTGAGCTGTTTAGCCAGATAGACTCCATAGAATCCGGCCATCAAGGCCAATGATATTATCTGAAATACTGTCATACAATCACGCCGGAGGCATCTGGTTCAGGATCATCCCTAAGCATTTCCTCCAGCGTACAAATTTACGAATATTCCCGAGATACCCAACGAGCGTTCAGCAGTCGGTGCGTCAGGACAGCATTTCCACGCAACGACTTTGCAAACAGGGGGTCTTCGTGCGTCACTCACCGACAGATTGCCTAAAGTGAACTCGTGCGTAAAAACGGCTCTCATACGCACCAAGTGACTACAAAGAATAACTCTGGAGAAAGACGATTTTACAAGCACGGGGATATTTATGAGCCACCGGAACAAGACTTAAAAATTGTTTTTTACCATCAATATGCACACATTATCTAAATTAGTCGTATATTAATAGTTTGGAATTAGAAAACCATCCATTTTTGACTTGAAGACGATGATTAGGCCATAGATAACGAGATAGCCTAAAGATATAATTCCGAATAGAACAGGCATAATATGGACAGAAGAAAATTCATAAAGATAGGGACCGGCGCGGTTGCTGTCGGGGCGATGTCCGGGTCCGTGGTCTTGCGCGCGGCGGAGATTTCCGCCGAAAACAAGGCTTCGGACGACCTCACGGCAGGATATTCAGCGGCGAGTGATTCCGCATCGGAATATTCAACGGCCAGATATTCATCAGAAATCGGGGAAGCCGGCAAGAAAGATCTTCTCGTGAGATTTCTGGGGACAGGAGCGGCGGATTGGAACGGCATGGACGAGAGAGGCGAGTTGAGGCGGCTTTCGAGCGCGCTCCTTGACAACCGCATCCTTATCGATTTCACCCCGTCTGACGCGGACATGCTGCCGCCGGGATTCAAGAAACCTGACGCCGTGTTTTATACTCATTCGCATTCCGACCATTACAACGCCAGGGCCGCCATCGAAACGCTCCACGCAAATGTGGTATATGTAGGTGACACCTGGGTTGAAAGGGCAAAGGCGGATCTCGCCGCGGCCGCCTCAGGACTCGGCAAGTCCACGCCAGAAGTCATCGGCCTTGCGATCGGCCAAAGGACACAATGCGGAGACCTGACGTTCACGGCTCTGCCAGGCAACCATGCGACAAAGGACGACAATGAGCAGACCCTCATTTACCTGATCGAAAAAGGCTCCGTGCGTGTCCTGTATGCCACCGACACCGGCGGGATTCCAGTCAGAGCCGCCAGAATCGTCGGGATAGACGCCCACATCGCGGACTGGAAGCCGATCACCGGACTTATAATGGAAGCCACCATGGGAATCGACCATGATGAGGATTTCAGGATATTCACCCATTCGAGCGTGGGAACTGTCCTTAGGACCGCCCATGTCCTTCTGGACACCGGAAGACTCAAGGCTCCGCAGGGCCAGCCTGTGTACCTCACCCACATGGCAAGGACACTCCACGGCACCCAGGCACAGCTCGACGCAAACCTTCCTCAGCCTCTCCGTGCCGCTTACGATGGATTGGAAGTCATATTCAGAGGATGATCTTCCGCCATCGAATAATTTTTACCGCATGCCGTCATCCATAAACCGCCTGTCACTTAAGATCTTGACTATAAGCATTCCATAGGTGCAGGCAATATGTAAACCAACAACTGTTTTATGAAATTTATCGGGAATATTCTTTGGCTGATTCTTGGAGGCCTGCTGGTCTCCCTCGGCTACTTCATCGCAGGACTGCTTTATTGCGTGACCATCATAGGCATTCCATTCGGATACCAGTTGTGGAAGTTCGGGGTGTTTTCCCTATGGCCGTTCGGGACGGACGTGGTGGACGGGAACAACGCCGGAGGCTGCCTCAGCATATTCATGAATGTGATTTGGATTCTGCTGGGATGGTGGGAGATCGCTGCGACGCACCTTGTCTTCGGGCTCATCTGCTGCATCACGATTGTTGGGATCCCGTTCGGGCTTCAGCATTTCAAGATGGCGCTGCTTTCCGCCATGCCGTTCGGCAAGACATTCCGGAAAGCGTGATTTGCCGCTGATTCGGCGACAACTATCAGCATAAAATACAGAGCATTCGTGCCCACTACCGCAAGCACCATCTTATTTTCAATCCCGAGTCAGCGTAATCTCGTCAAGAGTCATCTCAGGGAACCGACCGGACTCCGCCATAGCACGAAGTTCTTTGAAAGCCTTCAGGCCATCAGAGGTAGCCTCCGTCTTGTCTCCACGTATCTCAAAAGGGATTTTTCCTCCTTGAACCACAGCCCTGGCAAACACATTCATAGCCGTATTGGCACTCATCCCGAACTGGGAACAAAGCGCATCAAAAGAAGACTTGAGACTAGCGTCCATCCTAACCGTCATTGAAACTTGAGCCATAATCACTGATATGTTATACGAATACAACAAATTAATTCAATATGCAATAAATTTAACGCACAATGACGCAATTATGTCAGATTTTCGCAGGATAGCGGACTGCTGCCAGGAGGCGGGCGTGGAAGAAAAATCCGAAAATTTCATCTAAAAAAATATCAAAGACTCTCTCAAAATCCACGACAACGATAAAGAAATACATATCAAAACTAAAAGAGACTGGCAAAATTGTCCGCATAGGACCACCGACATACGGAGGCCAATGGAAGATCCTTGAGTAGCCGCCGATTCTCGCTGTTGGCCCAAGGAAAGAAAACCACCAATAATGACAAAACTGACAGACTGCGCATTTTGCGTATTCTGTCAGCTTTGCCATATCATCTTTCCTCAAATTCCGGTTTACCTTTCCCAAAACGCGACATTAATGGTAAAAGTACAAGACAATGGGAATGAATATGAGCACAACTTGCAAGGCGGAACACCGCCGAATCACCTCCCCGCCCGGAGCAGGAAGTACAAGAGAAAGAACGCCAACCTCAACAACCGAGGCTGGTCTTAATGAATATATCAACGCCACGGATCAGGTCGCCAAAAATCAGGAATATAACTGAATATAAAGCCGTTGGATAAACGTCCAAGATTCCGGCAAGCCAGACGAGACAACATAACCCACGGAAACAATCCTCAAAAAAAGTGCTGAAAGTCCGAAAATATTGACATTGATGTGTTCCAACTGCATTTGCGATACCTGCTGATAGACTCGAATACTGGATACCGGTCGCAGTATCACGCACTATCAACAGTGATTAGTGCATCTGCTGATTGAGGACAACTAAATCGAAAAACATCAATCTTGTCCTACAGTTCTGCACATCACTGCTATGCCCACTTCTCAAATGTTCAAGTTCCTCTTCGTCAGAAGCGAACAGGAACTCAAAGCCATTTCTCTTGTAATACTCAATAACCTCCGGACTATTATTCAGCGCATCGACTATCAAATATCTGCTTGAGGTATTGTTGTCCGGATCAATGGCTATCGTCTTGATGAGGTTCATCATTTCGTCCGCGATATTGTAGCCGAAAGTCTTATGTCCAAAGCCATCAAACACACATAATTCGCCAATCAATATCGCAGGGTACTGAAAGCGACGTTTGGCGTTTGGAATCGAACGGTTTAGACGATTACGCCTATTTTGAGGTAAAATATCAGTGCGTAACGATGAATTTGACAATGAGAAAGCACAAACCATTTTCGGATGTGTCGTATTATCTTTTTCGTCTGTAAAGAAGCAATGGGGTGTTCCCATCATCTCCAGCCTATAATCACGATAATTGTCCTATGTATGGTCGTGAAAAAACGAATCAATGTCAGCGTTTTTACTGCAAGTATACGGCTGACATTGATTAATGATTTCTGATGTTAATCTGCCGAAACGGCAGTTGTCCAATAGATACCCCACGATTTACTTATTCCCCTCTTTCTTTTTCAAAATTGCATAAGAATTGGCTGCCTCCTTAGAAAAATCAACAGAGGCACGTCTGCGAAGGTTTTCTTCGGACATCTTGACGAAGCGTTCAGCTGCTGAACCTCTTAACGTCGGGATTGCTTTTACCTGCATTCTACTCGGACTGGGGAGATGCGGACATCACGAAGGCCTACATTGACAGGATCGGCTTTGCTCCGGTCCCCGGTCAGAAGTATCTCCTCTCGTTCTGGTGGATTGACACGGAGACAGGGTTCACGGGCGAGTCAATGGCGGTTTCCACGATTTGCGGCGAGCTTTCCAACGTGAACAAGGAACTCTACAAGGTTCGCCCACGGATGAACTTCTCGGATGCGGTCTCGGACGCAAACTCTCCTTTCAAGGATATGAGATTGGAGCTTTCCGGGAGTCCTGTTCTGGTGACGGCTTCCGGTGAATACGGATTCCTCGGCAACGGGTCGTATATGTACATTAATTTCAACGACGAGGATTTTCCCCGCGAGGATGTGGACTGCTTCCTGACGGGAAGAGGTCTTGGTAAATGCAAGTACGAGATCGCATGCATCGAGCATTCCGTCAAGCCTCTTGTCGGCAGGGACGGATACGGGAGGTGCAACGTCTGTTATCTGCACGGATAAGACAGGAACTCTTACCAAGAATCAGATGCAGGTTTATGAAACTGCTTTTGCTGGTCTTTCGGATCAAGCTCTCTTGGAAGAGAATACGTCAAGTCTTATCAAAGAATGCATTGCTGTCAATACAACTGCAAACCTTGATTTTGCAGATCCTTCAAAGATTAAGGCAATCGGAAATCCAACGGAAGGCGCGTTGCTTCTTTGGCTCCATAAAGCTGGTGTTAATTAGGCTCATGTAAGAAAGGCGTGGAAATCAAGGGACTGGATGCGGTGCTGAGTGACCCTTCCGTCAAGGTTTATCATATGGGTACCACGCTCAAGAAACCGGGAGAAGGCCACGAGTCATACGACAAGGCCGGCCATTCGTTGGTGACAAATGGCGGCCGTGTACTGATGGTTCTTGCTTCTGCCCCTGATCTCAAGTCAGCTCATGACAAGGCTCTTGAGGCTGTGTCCAAGGTGGATTGCGATAACCTCTTCCACCGCACTGACATCGGGCATTGGGCATTTGAATAGCCTTCGCTTATAAAATAACTCCGGCAGCTGTAATTTTGATTTTGACTTCCGAGTCCCCTTTTTCAAGTTCTATCTTGAACCAGTCTCCTGATGGGGTCTCCACGTATTCGGCGTCATCGATTTTCCATGATGGATAAGATGTGCTGATCTGGGTCAGAACGGCTGCCGGAAGTTCGTTTTTACGTACATCCCACTCTGTGCGGAGCCAGTTGTGGTCCTTGCTGAAATACACATCCTTGCCGCGTCTTTCGTGTACAATCTCGACTTCGATTTCACCGTCATCATATTCTGTATCTATGATTGCTGCTCCAGGGTATTTCTGTCCGATGAATTTCTCGAGTTCGGACTGGATGTCTGTCGGGAGATAGTCCTCGTAGTCGTAGTCTGAATCGATGTCCACCACTGTCTTGATGAGGGCTCCTTCTTCAGAATAATACAGGTCCGCTTCCTTTTCGATATTGCCGGAACGTGTCTCGACCTCGATGACATAGAAGGTCTCCATGCCGTTTCTCTCGAGCTTGTCGATGTCATCCACTTTCCAATCAGCATATTCACTTGCCTGGAAAGCTGTCTTTACGGCTTCCGGAAGTTCATTGTACGAAATCTCGCTTTCGGTCATGCACCACTGTCCTGAGCGGTTGAACCATACGGAGAAGTCATATCCTGCGTTGGCTGAACGTGTAGCGACTCTGTTGAATTTCGCCACGTCGTAGCCGTTCTTGGATGTCCATTTTACATTGACTGCATCCGGATAGCGTTCTGCCAATTCTGCTTTCGCTTTTTCGTTTATCTGGCTGTCAGTCGAAGCTTTATCGCAGCCTGCAAGTGTCATCAGGCAGATGCACATTGCTGTAATAAATAAATTTTTCATTGTACTTTAATTTATTGATTTGTAATTTTTTATCTCTGATTATCCGGGCTATCGGTCGAGTCCTGCAAGATTGAAGTTCTTGTCGAATTTCAGTTCGAAGCCATTGTCCAGTTTCAGCTCAAGTTCTCCGTCGTCATACTCGGCCTTGGTGATGAACGAGTCGGGATACAGTTCATTGGCCTTGTCGGCTGCTGCCTGCGGAATTATGCCGTCGGGGATGCTGTTGCGGTGACGGTTGATTTCCTTCAATTCTCCGTTGCGACGGAATTCCAGTTTGGTCCCGTCCGTGAGCACGATTTCGTAGGAAATTTTCAGCAAGTCTCTGTCTTCTTTGGCAAATGCTATTTTTTCATCTTGAAAGTGCTCGGTGATGAAGCTCAATGCGTTTTCCGGAAGTGATTCCGGGCTTGTCGCCTTGTCGTGCACGAGGTTTGACAGGAAATAGCCCAATGTTCCTGCTGCCGCGAGCGAAATGATTACTAAAATGATCTTCTTAAACATAACATTGTCCTTCTTTGTATTGCGAAATTATAGTACAATTCTGGAGTGAATCTGTAATCGGCACGGAAATTCTGAACTTTTTTCAGAATTTTACGCTGAAACGGTGCATTCCGTCCACATAAGAATAGGTGAGTAGCATTCCGCATCTGTCTGCAATGGTTTTGGCAAGTGCCAGCCCCAGTCCGGTAGAGCCCTCTTTTTTCGAGCCCTGGTAGAATCTCTCAAAAATCCGGCTGCTGTCCAGAGGCGAGTCCCCGCTGTTCTCGACCACGAGTTCGTTTTCTGTCAATGTCAATGTGACCTTGCCGTCCTCAGGGCTGTGCACAAATGCGTTTTTGATGATGTTGGTCACTAAAATCGTGGCGAGCGTCTCGTTCATCTTTATCGTGACAGGGGAGTCCGGTATTTGTGCTGAACAGGTTATCTGCTTGCTGCTGAAGATTTCCCCATACAGTTCTTTCTGGGACAGCACCATGGCTGAAAGGTCTATGTCAGTCACGTCAGGGAACTGTCCGTTGTCGATTTTCGTGAGCAGGAGAAGTGTCTTGTTGAGTCGCACGATATGTCCGAGTTCGCGTTTCATCTGCACGAGTTCGCCGACGCTTTCTTCTCCCAATGTGTCATTGTCCAGCATCCAGTCGATCCTTCCTCCAAGCACGGCAAGCGGTGTCTGAAGCTCGTGTGAAGCATTGCCTATGAACTGTTTCTGCTTTTCGAAGGCTCTGTCGGAGCGGTCAGTCGCATCTGTGGCGGCTTTCTCCAGCTGACAGAATTCCCGGATGTCCGAGTTTATTGACAATCTGCCGTGTGACTTTCCGGGTGTGTAGGCATTGAGCCAGTCGAGAATCATGTATAGCGGCCGCATGCTTTTCTGGAACACGACGAGAGTGGTCACGATAACTGTCAGCAACAGAATGAGATACAATGCGAGTATCCACCAGAGGATGGTCTTTATCAGGTCATCTTTTTCGATTGTGGGTGTAGCGACAATGAGTTCAAAACATCTTCCTTCACGGTCTCTGAATATCGTCTTGAGAAATCGTGCAGGTTCTTGTTCGTCTGTCTCCTGAATGTAGAAGTCTGCATCGTAGTACTCCATCCCGGTATGTGAATTTGCATAACTCTCCGCAACTTCGGAAATGCTGTAATGCCCGTCTGTCATGATGTTGGCAACCGGCAGCTTCTTCCCGGACAACTTCTTGACCATCAGCTGTTCAGCGTAACTTTCAAGCAGGTCGTCGGCCTCATCATTGATCTCATCCACGATGACGAAGTAAAAGACCATCGCCCAGAGCGCGATGACCGGGAGCAATGCCATAGACAGGCGTACAGCGATATTGTGGATCAGTTTCATTCTTTGGTGACGGGTTTTTGCCTCACGTGTTCAAATTGAGATTGTATCGTTTATAGACGAGTCTGTCCCTTATTCCTTAGTGACGAGTTTGTATCCGAATCCGTAAACTGACTTGATTTCTATATCGGCGCCGGCTTCTTCCAGTTTTTTGCGCAGATTCTTGACCTGCGAATAGATGAAGTCGAAATTGTCCGCCAGATATATGTCGTCGCCCCACACGGCTTCTGCCAATACTGATTTATCTACCATGTGCCCCGGTCTGAGCAGGAAATAGTGAAGTATGTCGTATTCTTTCTTCACCAATGTCAATGCTTTTCCGCAGACTTCCACTGTGCGGCTGTCCGGGTTGAGCTTGACATTGCCATAGACTATTCCGTTGCGTCCGCTTCCGTTGCTTCTTCTGGTCACGCTCTTGATTCTGGCCAGAAGTTCTGCCGTGTGGAATGGCTTCGGGAGGTAGTCGTCCGCGCCCTCTTCCAGTCCGATAATCTTGTCTTCCAATGAGTTGCGGGCTGAAAGTATGATCACTGTCAATGCTTTTCCCTCTTCCCTGAAGGCCTTCAGCAGGTCGAGCCCGTTTCCGTCCGGAAGCATGATGTCCAGCAGGATGCAGTCATATGAGAACAATGACAGTTTCTCCCACGCCTCACCGTATGTCGAAGCCACTTCCACGACATAATGCTCCTTCAGCAATGCTCTCGCAATCAATTCCTGCAAAGAGCGCTCGTCTTCTATTATCAGTATCTTCATAGTTCCATGTCAATGTCCTGAGGGCTGCATGTCTTTTCAATAATTGTCAATGCTCTGAAAGACACGAGCTTACCCTCGCCGTTGTCAATGCAAACCCTTACGGTTCATCATCGTTTCCGTTTCTCACGACTCGACGAAATTACAAATAAAATCTGGAACGAATCTGAAATTTCTTCTGTTTTTCTTAAGATAAGTAAATGTTAAAAAATAACCTGCTTCATTTTGGGGGCTCTCTTATGCGGCCATTTGCGGCCATGACATACTGTTGAGAACGGTTGAAAAGCCGCCCTGATAACAGCCTCCGAAAAAGTGACAATAATTTAGATTAAACCATTGATTATCAATGATATAGTATAGGAAAACTGGGGAAATTTTCGTAAATTTAGTGGATTCCTTCGCTGATTGATGCTGTGGTGAAGATGAGCTTGCCTTGTCAGGCATTGGCGGACGTACCGTGGTGGGAAAAATGTCTGAAGGAACAGGGGATGACTAAGGCTGACTTCTCGTTTGAGGAGATCAAGGCTGAAGTAAAGAAGATATCGGAGGAGAAAGGGCGGATATGCCTGACATTCCCCTATCCGAAACGCGCTCCACTTGCTAAATATGCTGTCATTGACTTGTTGGCTTCGTGGCGGATTAACTATTACACATTGGAAATGTCCCTCGATGACACATGGGTGCTTGGATCGCAGGATGTTCACAGGCACAGCTACATCCGTCAGGTGCCTGATTGCCAGACGATGGCGGATTTTGAGAGGGAGGTTGATCGACCTTGTGATGTTGATCGACCTTACGAGTGCCCCACTCCTGAAAGAGCGCGAGTTGTATGGAGATGCGTCTGATTTGGCTATGATGAATCGAATTCCGATCACATTCGATTTCACATTGGAAACTTTAGACTGGTGGAGACAAAGCGTAACGTTCACGCCTGATGAGTATGAATCTGTCTTATGCAGGGATATGAAATCATAATGACAGTTGTTCGAGCGATCTACTTTTACAAACCACGGACACAGGGAATGGCAGCAGAGGTGCGTACATGGTATGTCGGTGTGGCTGACCCTCATTTACGAGAAGGGGGGCGGGCACGGCAGGATGGGCTACAGAGGTGCGCATGCCGGATAGCCTCTCAAATGCGAAAATGGTTAATAAGGCCGCCCTTGATTGTCCGGACGCACCCCTCGGGAGACATAAAGTTGGGGAAACGTTTCCCAAGAGTGCAGGCTGCACTCTTGAGGAACAAAAGAGGCCGAAAGTGTTACCGAAGGGATTCGGAGCAAGCCTAAAGTGCATAGAGCCGAAAAAGAATATCTCACAATTAAAGAGAATGGACAAAATTGCCAAACAGCGCATTTTGCGTATTCTGTAAGCTTTGCCATATCATCTTTCCTCAAATTCCGGTTTACCTTTCCAGAAACGCGACATTAATGGTAAAAGTACAAGACAATGGGAATGAATATGAGCACAACTTGCAAGGCGGAACACCGCCGAATCACCTCCCCGCCCGGAGCAGGAAGTACAAGAGAAAGAACGCCAACCTCAACAACCGAGGCTGGTCTTAATGAATATATCAACGCCACGGATCAGGTCGCCAAAAATCAGGAATATAACTGAATATAAAGCCGTTGGATAAACGTCCAAGACTCCGGCAAGCCAGACGAGACAACATAACCCACGGAAATAATCCTCAGAAAAAGTGCTGAAAGTCCGAAAATATCACTACCTTTACAACGTTTCAGACCCTATGATCTGGAACGGACATATTGATGAAAGTGTTTTCGCACTATCCTTTCAAGAAAATGTGGTAGTTTTCAATGAGTATAAGGATAAACGACAGCACCGTTCATCTGTATTCGCTTGCGTGTATTCAACACCCAACGATACAGGTGGGGGGATTGTTTCCGTTTATTCATACTCAGGTTCTACCACAACCTTCTTGAAGATAAGCGACGAAACGGGCTCCACACTTTCTTTATGTTATTGAATTTCCCATAAGGAGCCATGGAGCATATTAAACCTTATGAAACGATTAGTTAAAGCATTCATTACCTTATTAGCGGTAACGAACGTGTCATGTTCAAAATCCAATGATGTGGATCAGTTTGATCCTAATTCTTCAACAGCCATTGAGTTTGAAGATAATGCTGTTGCCAAACTTTGCATAGAGAATTTCGATTTGAACGGGGACAATGAGTTAAGTTACAAAGAAGCATCCTCTGTCATTTACTTGAAAGATATATTTAAGAACAATCAAGACATCTTTTATTTTGACGAATTAAAATATTTTATTGGTTTGAAGTCTATTAACAGTCAATTTTGGAATTGTGGAAATTTGAGAAAGGTTACTATTCCCAAGTATGTAGAAGACTCCAAATTTGCATTTAGGGATTGTGATAATCTTTCACACGTTACTCTTATGGACGGTCTCACTTCCATAGGAGCAAAAGCTTTCCAAAAATGTGCTTTGAAAGTAATTGATATTCCAGCAAGTGTTACATCTATCGGTTTATTTGCGTTCGAGTATTGCTATTCATTACAAGAAGTGACCGTTCATGCAATCCAGCCTCCAATTCAGGAGAGCAACTATTCTTGCATCGGAAACTGGGCTAGAGTTATCTATATTCCATCCTCATCAATTGATTCATATAAGTCCACCGATGGATGGAGCGTATGGAGCAATAAATACAAGGCTATCCAATAAATATAACTTAAGATCAATGATTGATAAAAAAAAGGAAGAACACCTGTATCACTATACATCATTTGAAGCTGCCATTAAAATCGTAGCTTCAAAAGAATTGTTGTTTTCTAAAATGGATGCGTTGAATGACATTAATGAACAGAGTGGTCCCGAAATTATTGGCGGGAAAAGTGAATCTGGTCTAATAAAAAAGGTTCTAAAAGGTTACACACAGATCAGTCTTACGATGGATTATCAGCACGGGAGAGATGGATATGACATTCCTGCTATGTGGGGGCATTATGCTCAAAAAGGGAAAGGTGTCTGCCTTGTATTTCAAAAAGAAGAGCTCCTTAAAGCAGTAAAACGCAGAAATACAACGTTGTATTCAAAAGAAGTGGATTATTTTGACACATTGAATCCACAAGACTTTCTCTATGAACAGAGGTACGGAACGCTGGAATCTTTTATTAATGGCAAAAAAGACACATTGTTTTTCCACAAGTCAAAAGACTGGGAATACGAACAAGAGTATAGGGTGATTTCTATCAAGAAAAATCCCAAACCTCTAAATGTTCGTGAGAGTCTTGTGGGCATAATACAATATGGAAGGACACAAGACGAATTCTTGAATTCCATTGAATATAAGGTTCTTTCAAAAATAGATAATATATTGGAGTTCTACCGATACTCAACACTGTTAGATAAGGGAACACTATATAATACAATAGTTCGTTAATTTTTCCATGGCCTAAGCGGCCCTGGCAGTAAATAAAACC
>OMBG01000741.1_pt1 | contig 16299 bp, 10 predicted proteins | sample 1674251 | NCBI WGS metagenome assembly OMBG01 (sample SAMEA103958153, study PRJEB25191) | human gut metagenome | reverse complement strand
TTATGCAAAAGGCACGCCGTCACACCGTCACCGGTGCTCCGACCGCTTGCAAGCGCACGGTTTCAGGTTCTATTTCACTCCCCTTCACGGGGTGCTTCCCACCTTTCCCTCACGGTACTGGTCCGCTATCGGTCTTCGGCAGTCTTTAGCCTTGCGGGATGGTCCCCGCGGGTTCGGACAGGATTCCACGTGCCCCGCCCTACTCAGGTGCCGGATAGGACTGCCCCGCCTTGCCCGTACGGGGGTGTCACCCTCTGCGCCTTCACTTTCCAGAAAATTCCGGTTCGTGAGGCAGTCCATATCTCCGGTCCTACAACCCCGGACTGTCCGTGAACGGTCCGGTTTAGGCTCTTCCCTCTTCGATCGCCACTACTGGGGGAATCGACTCTTTCTTTCTCCTCCTCCGGGTACTAAGATGTTTCAGTTCCCCGGGTTCGCCCCAGACACAGTCTGGTGCACGGCCTTCAGCCGTGCGGGTTGCCCCATTCGGACACGTCCGGATCAAATCCTGTTTGCAGATCCCCGGACCTTTTCGCAGCTTACCGCGTCCTTCATCGCCTGCCGAAGCCAAGGCATCCTCCGTGCGCTCTGACTTCTCTTCCTCTGTGAATCTTTCGTTGTTGTGAAATTGTATCAACCTATTCTATCTCTATTTCGGCTAATCCTTTCTTCTTTTCACTTACCTCGTTGTAATCTCTCAGTATTGTCAATGAACTTATTTTTGTACCGCTTCTTCCGAAACGGGCTGCAAAGATACGCACTTTTTCTTTACCTCCAAATTTTTTTTGACATTTTTTTATAAAAATTTTCGATGAGTGGGGATTTTCACCTTAATATAGTATATTTGTTTTTTGTCGGTGCGCTTCGACAGGCTCAGCGACCGACACCGGACCCTGAGCCTATCGAGGGGGCCGGACGGAATAACAAGAAAGAAATGAAAACAAAATAACGATCAATGGAAGAAAAAAGAAATGCTTTACCGGAGAACGCTCAAAGGGAGCTGGCACCGGGCGAGGAGTACAAGCCGCTCTTGGGGGCGGAGAGGAAATGGGCGGAAGTCACGCCATATTCAGTGACCCTTGGATTGCTGATGGTGGTCATCTTCTCCGCGGCGGCGGCCTATCTGGGGCTGCGCGTGGGACAGGTGTTCGAGGCGGCGATCCCGATCGCGATCATCGCGGTGGGTCTGACAAGCGCACTCGGCAAGAAGGAAGGTCTGGGACAGAACGTCATCATCCAGTCGATCGGAGGCTGCTCCGGAGCTGTGGTGGCGGGCGCTATATTCACACTTCCTGCCATCTACATTCTTGGAGTTGATGTCAACTTTATGCAGATGTTCCTCTCGTCGCTGCTCGGCGGTGTTTTAGGAATATTGTTCCTCATCCCTTTCCGGAAATATTTCGTGAAAGAGATGCACGGGAAATATCCTTTCCCTGAGGCCACGGCCACGACACAGATCCTCGTTAGCGGCGAAGGCGGCGGCAAGGGAGCTGGAACGCTTCTGGTGAGCGGTCTCATCGGAGGTCTTTATGACTTCATTGTCAGCACTTTCGGTGCGTGGGCGGATACGGTCAGCACCACCGTGATGGGATTCGGACAGACAATCGCTGACAAGGCGAAGGTCGTTCTGAAACTGAACACCGGAGCGGCTGTGCTGGGCCTCGGCTACATCGTGGGCCTGAAATATGCCTTCATCATCTGCTGCGGCAGTTTCCTGGTGTGGCTGGTGATCATCCCGCTGATGAACCTCATCTGGGGCGGACAGGTGATTGATCTGATGAACACCGGAGTGACAATGACAATCGGAGAGATGAGCCCTGACCAGATATTCAAGGATTATGCAAGGCACATCGGCATCGGTGGCATCGCGACCGCCGGAATCATCGGCATCATCAAGTCGTTCGGTGTGATCAAGTCGGCTGTGGGACTGGCTGTCGGCGAGTTCGGCAAGAAGGGAGGAAAGGTTGAGAACACCGAGAGGACACAGGAGGATATTCCTATGAAAACCATTGTGTTCGGCATTGTGCTGACGCTGTTGGCTGTGTTCGCTTTCTTCGCGTTCGGAGGAGTTGTGAACAACATCTGGCAGGCAGTTGTCGGGCTGCTGATCGTGGCGATCATCTCGTTCCTGTTCACTACCGTGGCGGCCAACGCCATCGCCATTGTGGGAACAAACCCAGTGAGCGGAATGACACTTATGACGCTTATCATCGCCGCGCTTATCCTTGTGGCTGTGGGACTTAAGGGCAACGCCGGTATGGCCGCGGCCTTGATCATCGGTGGAGTTGTCTGCACGGCGCTTTCGGTTGCAGGTTCATTCATCACCGACCTCAAAATCGGTTACTGGATCGGAAGCACGCCAAAGAAGCAGGAAGGCTGGAAGTTCATGGGTGTGGCTGTCGCGGCGGCGACAGTCTGCGGCGTGATGCTCGTGCTGAACAAGACCTACGGATTCGTCGGCGACCAGGCTCTCGTGGCTCCTCAGGCCAACGCCATGGCGGCGGTGATCCAGCCGATGATGAACGGCGGAGGCGCTCCGTGGCTGCTTTACGGAATAGGTGCGGTGCTGGCCATCGTGCTGACTTTCTTCAAGATACCGGCATTGGCGTTTGCGCTTGGAATGTTCATTCCTATCGATCTTAACCTGCCGTTGCTGGTCGGCGGCGCGATCTCCTGGTACGTGAGCACACGCTCGAAGGACAAGGCTCTGAACGAGGCGCGTCTGAACAAGGGTACGCTGATCGCTTCGGGATTCATCGCCGGCGGCGCGTTGATGGGTGTCGTGAGCGCGCTGCTGAAGTTCTTCAACGTGGATTGGTTCATGGCGGATTGGAACGCGCAGTATGGCGAGGCCATAGCGATCATTCCGTTCATCGGAATCATCGCCTACACGGTGATCGCTTCTTTGAGGGCTAAGGAATAAACAAACGGCCACCGAGCCTGCCGAAGTGCCGTTATGGAAGTCGCTTCGACAGGCTCGGCGACCAGAAAATAACAAGAATGATGGAAAAAGTTTTGGACAGGTTCCTGAGGTACGTCAGCGTTGACACTCAGTCGAACGAGGAATCAGAGAGCCAGCCTTCGGCGGAAAAAGAGCTCAATCTGCTGCGGATGCTGCGCGACGAGCTTCAGGCTCTCGGAGTGGAAGCCACTCTGGATGAATATGGTTACGTGATGGGGTCGATCCCTTCGAACATCGAGGCGAAAGTGCCGGCGATCGGCTTCATCGCCCACGTGGACACCGCTCCGGACGCATCAGGCGCGGACATCAAACCTCAGATAATCAATGAATATGACGGCGGGGATATTCCTTTAAAAGGTGTGCCGGGCCTGGCGCTGAAGCCTTCGGAGTTCCCGGAGATGCTTCACTACGTGGGTCAGACGCTGATCACCACGGACGGCACCACGCTGCTCGGCGCGGACGACAAGGCCGGTGTGGCGGAGATTATGGACGCGGTGCAGTACATCGTGGAGCATCCTGAGTTCAAGCACGGTGAGATCAAGATCGGGTTCACGCCAGACGAGGAGATCGGACGCGGAGTCGTTAAGTTCGATGTCAAGAAGTTCGGGGCTGAATATGCCTACACGATGGATGGCGGCGAGATCGGAGAGCTGGAGTTCGAGAATTTCAACGCGGCTTCGGCGAAGATACATATTCAAGGAAGGAATGTGCATCCTGGCTACGCCAAGGGCAAGATGAAGAACGCCATTCTGATCGCGACTGAACTGAACGGACTGCTGCCGGTCCAGCAGAGACCTGAATATACCGAAGGGTACGAAGGGTTCTTCCATATCGTCGGGTTCAACGGAACGGTCGAGGAGGCTGACATCACCTACATCATCCGTGACCACGACCGCAAGGAGTTCGAGAGCAAGAAGGCTATTATGCAGAAGTGCGTGGACTTCATCAATGTAAAGTACGGTGAGGGCACGGCGACGACTGTGATCAAAGATCAGTACTACAATATGCGCGAGCAGGTGGAACCGCATTATCACGTGGTGGAGAAAGCCGTGAAGGCTATGGAGATGGCCGGAATCAAGCCTAAGATCCAGCCGATCCGTGGCGGCACCGACGGGGCTAACCTCAGTTTCAAGGGCTTGCCTTGCCCGAACATCTTCGCCGGCGGCCTGAACTTCCACGGCAAGATGGAGTTCGTTCCTCTCCAGAGCATCGAGAAGGCCTCTCAGGTCATCCTAAACATCATCTCGCTCTACGCGGAGTAATATTTCGTGGCAGATAACCAACTGGTTATCAACAATAAAAGCATTCTCGTGGTGGACAAAACCGAACCACGAGAATGTTTATTTTATTGGTTACTAAGCAATTAAACGCCACGCAGGCGCACTCCCTCCCCCCCAGACTGTCTGAAAAGTCTCGGCGAGAGTAGAAAAGTCTGTACCACTATACAGGGGCGACAACGAATTTTCAATCCTCACTGGGGGTACTTTTACTTTTAAGACAGTCTCCCCCTTTGAGACTTCGGCAAGCTCAGCGCACCGTTGGCTCAGGGACTGCCTTGATCTTCAGCTAAAGGTAAGCCAAAAGCCCCGGGCGCTTCGACTGGCTCAGCGTCCGGGGCTTTGGTTCCAGTTGGCCGCTGAGCCTGTCGAAGCGACGAGGGAGGCTCAGGGAGGCCGTCGGGATATTCAAAGAAAGGTTATTTGATGACACCGAGTTCCTTGCCGACTTTGATGAAGGCGGCGATGGCTTTGTCGAGGTGCTCGCGCTTGTGGGCGGCTGAGAGCTGGACGCGGATGCGGGCCTGGCCCTTAGGGACAACCGGATAGTAGAAGCCGGTCACGAATATTCCTTCCTCGGCCATCTTGGCGGCGAACTTCTGGGACAGAGGAGCATCGTAGAGCATCACGGCGCAGATGGCGCTCTGGGTCGGCTTGATGTCGAAGCCGGCGGCAAGCATCTTGTCACGGAAGTAGTTCACGTTCTCCTGCTGGCGGTCGTGAAGCTCGTTGCTTTCCTTGAGCATCTTGAACATCTCGATGCCGGCGGCCACGATCATAGGCGGCAGAGAGTTGGAGAAGAGATACGGACGGGAGCGCTGGCGGAGCATATCGATGATCTCCTTGCGGCCTGTGGTGAATCCGCCGACGGTGCCACCGAACGCCTTGCCGAGGGTGCCTGTGAATATGTCAATGCGGCCATAGCAGTCATATTGCTCTGCGACTCCGTGGCCGGTCTTGCCGACAACGCCGGCGGAATGGCTCTCATCAACCATCACGAGGGCGTCATACTTCTCGGCCAGCTCGCAAATCTTGTCCATCGGAGCGACGTTGCCATCCATTGAGAAGACTCCATCGGTGCAGATGATGCGGAACCTCTGGGCCTGAGCCTCCTGGAGACAACGCTCAAGGTCGGCCATATCAGCGTTGGCGTAACGGTAACGGACAGCCTTGCAAAGACGCACTCCGTCGATGATGGAGGCGTGGTTCAGGGAATCTGAGATGATGGCGTCGTCAGCCGTGAGCAGAGGCTCGAACACCCCACCGTTGGCATCGAAGCATGACGCGTAGAGGATGGTGTCCTCTGTGTGGAAGAAGTCGGAGATGGCAGCCTCAAGCTCCTTGTGAAGATCCTGGGTTCCGCAGATGAAACGGACAGAGGACATTCCGAATCCCCTCTCGTCCATAGCCTTCTTGGCCGCCTCGATGAGCCTCGGGGAATCAGCCAAACCTAAATAGTTGTTGGCGCAGAAGTTAAGAGCCTTGCTGCCGTCCTGGAGAGTGATCTCGGCGGATTGTGCGGAGGCGATGTTTCTCTCGTTCTTGTAGAGTCCGGCTTCCTTGATGGAGGCAAGCTCTGCCTGTAGATGTTCCTGGAATTTTCCGTACATATTGATAAAATTTTAAAACGTTTCGATTTCGCACTGACAAATATATTAATTTTTGACAAAATCGATAATATTTTATTATAAATAAGGGCTCTTGTCAGAAAATAATGTAAATTTGCACTTGCTAATTTAGCAATAAACAAGCGATCCGCAATGAAAAATGTACTAGTGATAGGTTCGACCGGACAGATCGGTTCGGAGCTGACAATGAAAATCAGGAATATGTACCCGGATGGCAACGTTGTCGCCGGCTACATCAAAGGCGCTGAGCCAAAGGGTGTTCTGCTTGAGAGCGGTCCCGCCGAGGAGGCTGATGTCTGCAACGGTGAGCAACTTCTGGGCATCGTGAAGAAGTACAACATCGACACAATCTACAATCTCGCCGCCCTGCTCTCGGCTGTCGCGGAAAGGAAGCCGCAGCTGGCATGGCACATCCAGATAGACGGACTCATGAATATTCTTGAGATCGCGAGGGAGAACAATGTCGCTGTGTTCACACCATCCTCGATCGGTTCGTTCGGCCCTGAGACTCCGCATCAGAACACTCCTCAGGACACGCTCCAGAGGCCTCGTTCGATGTACGGCGTGACCAAGGTGGCCACCGAGTTGCTGAGTGACTATTATCACACCAAATACGGTGTGGACACCCGTTCGGTAAGGTTCCCTGGACTTATCTCCAATGTGACACTTCCTGGAGGCGGCACGACAGACTATGCCGTTGAGATCTACTATGCGGCAGTAAAAGGCGAAGAGTTTGTCTGCCCTATCGCGGCCGGGACATTCATGGACATGATGTACATGCCTGACGCGCTGAAGGCCGCCGTGGACATCATGAACGCGGATCCTTCCAAGCTGAAACACCGCAACTCGTTCAACATCGCCTCCATGAGCTTTGATCCGGAGATTATCTACCACAAGATTCAGGAACATATTCCTGGATTCAAGATGCGCTATGAGGTGGATCCGGTACGTCAGGCGATCGCTGACTCTTGGCCGGACAAGATGGATGATTCCTGCGCCCGCGAGGAGTGGGGATGGACACCGTCCTATGATCTGGAGACCATGACCGTGGACATGATCGACGCCCTCAAGAAGAAACTTCTCTAAAAAAGGATTCTATTATAAAGGATCAAGGACTGGCCTTCAGGTCAGTCCTTATTTTTTACCGGCTTTCCGTGCGGCTTTTCTGGCTTTCTGTTTTTCGTAACGAGCCTTGTAGCGTTCAAGCATCCTCTCTTCCTTAGCACGACGTTTCTCCATCGCCTTCAATGTCTTGAGGGTCCTCTGACGCTTCTTCTTCAACGCTTTCTCCTCCTTGGCCTTAGCCTTGGCGGCATCACGGGCGTCAAGTTCAGCCCATCTGGCCTCCTTGGCCGCCTGACGATCTTTTCGCGCCTTCTCTCTCTCAGCCTTTTTGCGTTCTTGCTCAGCCTTCTTTATGGCCGAAGGATCATTGGCCAATGAATCGGCCTTGCTGACCGACAACGAATCTGAAACCACAAGGCTGTCCTGTCGCGCCAAAGAATCACGGCTGGCAAGGCTGTCTCTCAGAGCCAGACTGTCGGCACGGGCAAGGCTGTCCGCCAAAGCAAGGCTGTCGGCGGCGGCAACGATCCTAAGGCTGTCGGCAATCCTGGCAGCCTCAGCCTTACGCTCGGCCTCAAGCCTTCTGCGCTCAGCGTTACGGACCCGTTTCAAGGAATCCTGTCTGGCCAGCATCTTATAGACGCTGTTCATGTGGCCCGGGAAGTAGATGTCCGTCTGCGCGAATTCGGCTCTCGGCACATTCTCATAGACTTTCCTCTGGGACTCTCGCGGCTTATATGGCGTGATGTCCTCCGGTCCCTTGGGACGTTTGTCCGGCTGCCAGTCGAATCCCTTCAGAATCTTCTCGTCCTTTTTCATCTGGACGACCGGGTAGGCATCTGTCTTCACGGCATCGAAGTAGTTCAAGTCCTGAATATTACCGTCCTTCAATGTCGCGGTCAACATCTTTGACTCGAACTTGTTGACGGTGGCCAGACTTCCGTTCTCCTCGATGTAGAAGACTCCGGACGCGCCACCCATCGAGTCGAACCGCCTCAACGCACCGGTACTGTCAAAGTATGCCATCATCTCTGTTCCACGGATCTGGTCATAGGACAAGGTGTCCTCCTGCACTATTATAAAGGCATTGGACATCAAGCTGGCGCGGTCAATGGACTGGTTCTTGACAATGACGGTTATACTGTCGGCACTGTACTGCCGCTTGATCTCATTCCAGACAATCGGGTTTTCATACAACCTTATCAAAGAGTCAAGATCCGTGTAGGCAAGAGAGTCGCATGCGACCTGCATGTCGTTACGGAACACTTTGACGTTACGTATGCCATAGATGAAACTGATCTTCGTGGAATCCTTGGGGGCCAAAGACAAAGAGTCAGTTGGAACATGCAGGGAATCACCCGGCACGGTAAGGGAATCCGTAGGGACGGTCAGGGAATCCGGTGATTGCGGATCGGTCACTTCGGCAGGCTCGGTGACCGAAACAGGTTCAGTGACCGCGGAAAGGGTCTTCGCCGCCAGACTGTCGCTTGGAACACGTACAGTGTCGGGCGACGTTTTCAGGGTGTCCGGCAATTGGAACCGTGGAGGAGCATATTCAATGACATCATCCCATGGAGCGGGAAGGCCTTGACGGCCTTTCGTCACAGGATCGCCGATCATCGCGTCACCTGACAGTTTTCCGGATTTCGAGATCGCCTTTCCTCCTGAATTATCACCTGTCTTTCCAGCCGTTGTTCCCGCCGTCTTTCCTGTAGCCGTTCCAGTTGCGTTGCCAGCCGGTTTCCCGGTCGGTTTTCCACCTGGCTTGACAGCGGAGGCGCCTCTGTCGGAGGCTCCGGCGGCGTTAGGGTCTTCCTCTTCCCGCTTCTTGCGGGCCTCTTCGGCCGCGGCCTTGGCTGCCTCGTAGGCCTTGCGACGGTACTCCGTGACAGGATCCACGTTTATCTCTTTCAGACGGCTTGCCGAATTGGAAATCTCCGATGAATCCACATCACATTTCGGTATGGAGCGCAGAATCAATGTGTCCGCACCGATGTAAGCTGTATCTCTCTTTTCCCCTTGCTCGCTGATCGCTATCACAGCCGGCTCACGGGTCAACTTTATGAATGACAAGGAATCTATATACTGCACATAACCGGCCACCGCGGCCACATTGCGAGTCGTGTCAAGCAGTTCCACATGGCCGAACATCTCCACATTGTTCGGAACCCGGTAATATACCAAGGTGTCAGCCCATGCCTCCTGGTTCTCGGTAAGAATATGCACGTTCCTGAAGAACGTGAACTTTTCCAAAGTCCGCTCGTAAAAACCGGCCTGAGAAGAAAGCATGTTGTTGTCCCTCCATGCGTTGGTGCCGGTTCCGAAAGTGGCTACGTTCGTGCCTGTGTTGTAGTCCAGATCATCAGTCTTCACAAATATCGAGTCAGTGTACATGTTGACGTTGTTCGTGAAACTGAACGTCTTGAGCTTGGAATAGTAATGGCCGTCATCGCTCTCGATGATCTGGCCGTCCTTGTCGCGCAAGGCACCGCCGTTCCTGAACACGGCCACACTGTCCTTGGTGTTATAGTCCAGGTCAGTGGTACGCAGGGTGTTCCCGTCCTTGTCCCTAAGCTGGACCAGCGCGCCTCTGAACTGAGCGAGGTTCTGGTCGATGAGATAGTCGAGGCTCTCGCTGCTGAGCACTGTGTTGTTCTGAATGATCTGGACGTTGCCGAAAGCGTTTATAACATTCTGGTTGACATTCCACAAGGCGGTGTCGCAGATCAGAAGAGTTGAATTGTGCTCGAATCTGGCATGTCCCAAAGCCTTCCTGTAGCTCTGGCCATATTCCTCGACCTGCTGAAGCTCATCACATCCGAGCAGGCGCACAAGACTGTCCTTCTGCTCGGTGTTCTGGGCGAAAAGGCCGAACGAAACCAGCAGAAGGATCAATGAATATGCCAGACGTCTCGCAAGCATCAGTCTTCAGAGAACTTTGAAGCCCAACCCGGACGACGGAACTCGCAGTCCTTGAACATCGGGTCGATGACAATGTGGGTCTCCTTGATCTTGCCGGCGAGGAAGTCATCGATGGCCTTCATCTGCTTGTCTTGACGGACTTGCTCCTGAAGCTGGCTGAAATCCTCCTCAAACGACGCAGTGTGGGCCGGAATGATCTTGTCAACACGGATGATCTTGTAGATGGTCTTTCCAACGACATAGTCTTTGACCTGATCCTGACGGCCATCATTGTCAGTGGACTCCACAGGCTCGGAGATCTCGCCCTCCTTCAAGTCCTTGATGGCCAGATAGTCCTCCGGCTTGAGCTGGTCAATCTCGAAATATGCCGAGCCGGTGTTCGGATCGGACATCTGACCGCCGTTGGTCCTGGTGGCCGGATCCTGTGAGTAGAAGTTCGCCGCCATCTGGAACGTCACGGCGTTATTGTTGATCTCGGTACGGAGGCTGTCCAGAGTCTTGAACGCCTTATCCCTGTCGTCATCAGTGTATTTAGGCTTCATCAGAATGTGGCGGGCGTTGAACATGTCGCCTTTCTTCTCGATGACCTCGATGATGTGGAATCCGTCAGGAGTCTCGACAATCTGCGAGATAACACCCGGCTTCAAAGCCATAGCGGCGTCTGAAAACACAGGCCAGAAGATTGACTTCGAGGCCATTCCAAGCTCGCCACCCTTACGGGCGCTACCCGGATCCTCCGAATATATTCGAGCAAGAGTGGAGAACTTCTCTCCGTTGATGATCCTCTCGCGGAGGTCCAGCAACTTCTCGCGCACGGCCATGTTCGCGGCCTCGCGGTCCGGATAACGGCAGATCTGACTGAGCTGGTACTTGATAGGAACTATCGGAAGGTTCTTGGTGTCAACCGTGTCAAGATATTCCTTTACATCATAAGGTGTCATCTCCGGGATCTTCTTCATGATCTCCTGCTGGGCCTGCTGTGTGAGGCTCATGTCCTCGTACTGCTTGCGCCATTCCTGACGGAGGCGGTAGAGAGGCTTGCCGAAATATTCCTCAACCTTGTCCTCGCCGCCGAGGTAGGTCAGCATCCTGTCCGCCTGCTGGGAAAGGCTTCCCTCAACCATGTCCTGATTGACCGTGAGAGAGTCGATCCTGGCCTGCATCAGGAATATCTTCGATTCGAGAATCGATTCCAGCACCTCGCAGCGGACATTCCTGTCTGATGAAAAGCCCTGGGCGCTGCGGTCCTTGACCGCCCCTTCGATGTCGGAGATCATGATCGCCTCGTTGCCGACAACGGCGACGGTCTTGTCAACGTACTTGTATTTCTGGGCAGAAGCCATCGCGCAGGTCGCTGCGAGGGCGAAGATGGTGATTGCTGTTTTCTTTATCATTTCGAATATATTTCAAAATTCTCCTTAACCTTGGCGTCTTCTATCAAGTCCCGTTCCAAACCGGCCAGGAGCTCGTGCTTTCTTCCGCTGATGATGATGTCCTTTATCCTGTCCTCACAGTATTCCACCGGAGCGATCTCCCCGGCCCTCCGGTAATCCACTATGAACGCGACAGAGATGTTGGCATCCCCGTCCGGCATCTCTATGAAGTTGCCGCTACGCTGTGAGAGCATCTGAACATAGTCCACACCGAACTCGGCGGCCAGTTTCACCGCGTCTATCCAGCCATTGGAATAGTCATGGTAACGCTGGGTCGAATTGAAGGCGATGCTGTCAGCGGCCACCACGTCCTCAACCTTGTCCGAAGACATCAGCTTCTTGATCTTCTGAAGATTCGGAGAATCTTTCGGAATATTCATAAAACGGGCTTTGAGGATCGGCCGCTCCAGCTTGAAGGACTCTTTGTGGGAGCCATAATATTCATCAATCTGCTTTTTTGAGACGGTGGTGTCGAGGCGCTCGTTGATGTAGCGCTGCTCGTAGCGGTACCGCAGAAGCGACTGGCGGTAGGCCTCAAGCTCCTTCGAGACATCCTTTTCCTCCTTGGAGAGACGCTGCTGGGCTATGTCGAGGAAAGCCTTGTCCTTCACCCACGAGTTGATGTAGAGGTTCGCAAGGTTCACGCTGTCCTCCGGAGACGTGCCCTTGGGGATCACATCGTCCAGTTCCGAGCGATAGAGTTTATGGTCTCCCAGCCTGGCGACAACCTCCCCGTCGTGAATCAGCGAGGATATTGCCTTGCAGGACGGAAGGGCGGCAACGGCGACAGCCATCATGAATATGCGGAACCTCCTGAGCATCATTGATTAGCGGGAATAGTTAGGGGCTTCCTTGGTGATGGTCACATCGTGTGGGTGGCTCTCAAGGAAGCCGGCGTTGGTGATGCGCACGAACTGGGCGTTCCTGAGTTCCTCGACAGTATGCGCTCCGCAGTAGCCCATTCCGGCCCTGAGTCCGCCGACAAGCTGATAGACAACCTCTGAGACGGTCCCCTTGTAAGGCACCTGGGCCACGATTCCTTCTGGTACGAGCTTCTTGATGTCGGACTCCATGTCCTGGAAATACCTGTCCTTCGAGCCTTGCTCCATCGCTTCGAGGGATCCCATTCCGCGGTAGGACTTGAAGCGGCGGCCGTTCATGATGATTGTCTCGCCTGGGGATTCCTCCGTTCCGGCGAGCAGGGAGCCTGCCATGATGGTGCTGGCACCGGCGGCAAGCGCCTTGACGATGTCTCCTGAATATCTTATACCGCCGTCAGCGATCACAGGCACGCCCGTTCCCTTGAGGGCATATGCGGCCTCCATTACGGCCGTCAGCTGCGGCACGCCGATTCCGGCGATGATTCTCGTGGTGCAGATCGAGCCCGGGCCGATTCCGACCTTCACGGCCTTGACTCCGGCATCGGCGAGAGCCTTGGCACCGGCGGCGGTGGCGACGTTTCCGGCTATGATCTGGAAATCCTTATAGGCGTCGCAGGCCTTCTTGATCATCCTGAGCACACCTTCGGAGTGTCCGTGGGCGGTGTCGAGGACAACAGCGTCGGCTCCGGCGTCGATCAGAAGACCGATCCTGTCGAGCGTGTCGGACTTGATTCCGGCGGCGGCGGCGACGAGGAGGCGGCCCTTGCTGTCCTTGGAGGCGATAGGGTTGTCCTTGATCTTCATAAGGTCCTTGTAGGTGATCAGGCCGACGAGCTTGCCGCCATTATCAACAACAGGAAGCTTCTCGACCTTGCTGTGCTGGAGGATCTTCGTGGCGTCGGCCAGGGTGATGCCCTTAGGCGCGGTCACGAGGTTCTCCTTTGTCATAACCTCGGAAATCGGCAGCTGCATATCCTCCTGGAACCTCAAGTCACGGTTAGTGACGATTCCGATGAGGAAGCCGTTGGCGTCCACGACAGGAATGCCGCCGATGTGATGCTTCTTCATCATCGCGAGGGCGTTGCCGACATTCGCGTCCGGGCTGATCGTCACAGGATCGTAGATCATTCCGTTCTCAGCCCTCTTCACGTGACGCACCTGCTCGCACTGCTGCTCGATGGTCATATTCTTGTGAATCACACCGATACCACCGGCCCTCGCCATCGCTATGGCAAGATCGGCTTCTGTGACTGTGTCCATCGCGGCCGACACGATCGGGGTGTGGAGCTTGATGTCAGTCGTGAAATTTGTTGTGACATCCACGTCACGAGGAAGTACATCGGAATGTGCCGGAACCAGCAAAACGTCATCGAAGGTGAGGCCTTCAGGAATCTCTCGGTTTACAAACTTCGCCATTGTAATCAAATAAATTTGACAAATATAAGAATTTTCACGCAATAGTTGGCTTGGCCGGAGGGTTGTTCTGCCTCTATGGCCTCAAAAAATTCGGCTTCCGGCCCGACAGCCGGCCTTCCGGCAAGCGAAAGTTGTGCCAGCCGATTAATCAAGGCTTTGAATATAAACGGCCTTGCCACGTGTCCCGTTCCTCAAGACGTTTGTCCAGAAGGCGGAGGATCTCGAAGTTTCGGACGAGTCCCCAAGGGGTGTCGTTCACGAAGCGGGGCGGGACCTCGCCGGCGACCCGTTCGATGTAAAGGTCGGGGCGCAGGCGTTCGAGGATGTCGATGACAAAGTCAAGATATTCATCAAGACCGGGACGGTAGAAGGCTGAGGGGTCGGCGGCATATTCCTTTTCCATCACTGTGCCTCTGACGATCTGGAGCTGGTGGAATTTGACGGAGCGCAGCGGGAGGGAGGAGATAAGGCCGCATTGGTCGAGGAGCATCTCTCTGGTCTCGCCGGGGAGGCCGAGAATGAAGTGGGCTCCGGTGTCGATGCCTCTTTCGGCGGTCATTTCCACGGCTTTGCGGGCGCACTCGAAGCTGTGGCCACGGTTGATGTGGCGCAGTGTGCTGTCGTGGCAGGACTCGATGCCGTACTCCACCACCACTATGGGGGCGGTGAGGGTATCCGGAACCGGGGCCTGGACAGTCGGTCCCGGGGCCAGGACAGTCGGTCCCGGAGCCTGCCGAAGGGATCTTTGCCACCCTGAAAGGACACGCCCCGACGCCAAGCCAGCCAGATAGTCCAACTTCTTCTCATCGACACAATCCGGACGCGTGCCGATCACGATCCCCACCACCTCCGGATGGCTCAGGACCTCCTCATAAAGAGCCTTCAACCGATCCAACGGACCGTATGTGTTTGAATATGCCTGGAAATATGCCAGGTAGTGCCTCGCCCTCGGATATCGCACCTTTTGGAACTCTATTCCTTCGTCAATCTGTGTCAGAAGCGGCTTCCCCGGAGTACTGTAACCAGGATGGAAAGCGGCGTTGTCGCAGTAGGTACACCCTCCCCGCCCCACGGTTCCGTCCCGGTTAGGGCACGAGAACCCTGCGTCCAGAACAAGTTTCTGGAGCCGCTCACCGTACCTGCGGCGGTAATAACCCACGAACGAATTGTATCTTTTCCCTTCTGAAAAACCAAACATAATGCAGCCGTTACTCCTTCTTCCGATTCACCTTTCCTTCGCGTCCTCTTCAGTTCCACGTTCAATTGTGATTGTCCTATTCCGGGCATTCGGTTTTCAAAGAAATCCATTAAGGAGAACTCCTGTTCCACGTCCGGATGTGATTGCCCTATCCCCTTTTCCCGACACGTGCCACCGAAAAGTACGACATATTCCTTGCAAAACTAATGAATTGTGAATATTTTTACAAGTTGGATCCGTCATTGGTTCCGGAAAGAGAAGGTTTTTGATTGGTTTGAACCACGAAAGGGCATTTCAAGCAGAACAGTTTATTGATTATAAACAGATGTCGATATGAACATATTCCTGAAAATTTTGTCTTCGGCGGCCGCGGTCGCTCTGTCATTCAATTGTGCCGCCTCAGCGCAGGAAGCCCCTAAGAAATGGGCTGTGGTTGAGTTTTCCGCCAACTTTATGCGCGAGGCACCGGACTACGCCGCCGAGCTTGGAGACCAGGCGTTGATGGGGACGGTGGTCGAGGTCCTGGATAAGTCAAGCTACTGGGTCAGGATAAAGAGTCCGGAGCCTTACACGGCCTGGGTCAACGAGATGGGGCTCGTGCCGATGAGCGAGGAAGAGCTTCAGGACTACCTTGAGGCTCCGAAATACATCTGCACAGCGGCTTTCTCACACATTTACGAGGAGCCTTCGATGGATTCCAGGATTGTCTCCGATTTCGTGCTCGGAGACATCGTGAGAATCATGTACAGTGTCAGGACGCATGCCGGAGGACGTTACAAAGGCTATGAGGAGGGGCAGGCGGTTCTGAAGAAGAAGTTTGTCGGAGTCGTGCTGCCGTCAGGCAAGACCGGTTATGTTCCCGCTAAAGATGTCGCGGTGTTCTACAAATGGGCCAAAGACCGCAAGGACAGAACCACGGCCGGGAATGATTTCAGGCAGGATCTTCTGACCACGGGTTACAGGTTCCTCGGCGTACCGTACATGTGGGGCGGCACGTCCATCAAGAACGTGGACTGCAGCGGATTCACCCGCAGCGTATATTTCGCCAACGGAGTGCTCCTTCCGCGCAACGCCTCCCAACAGGCAAGGATCGGAGAGGATGTGGGAATATTCAAGGACAACGGGGATGTTGACTGGAGCGGTCTGCTTCCTGGCGACCTTCTGTTCTGGGGCAAGGCCGCGACCGACACCACCAGGGAGCGGATCACGCACGTGGGGATGTACATCGGTGACGGCAAGTTCATCCACTCCGCCCAGGTCGTGCGTGTCAACTCATTGGATTCCAGCGCTGCCGATTTCTACAACCGCAAGCCTGTCCGCGCCCGCCGCATCGTCGGTCACATAGACGCCGATGGCTCCGGAATCATCTCCACCTTACGCAGCCCGTTCTACTTTCCGCGGAATTAGTGCGGTCACAGCCCGTAAGCGACACCCGCATTGTCGGTCACATAGGCTCCAACGACTCCGGAATCATCTCCACCTTACGCAGCCCGTTCTACTTTCCGCGGAATTAGTGC
>OMBG01000737.1_pt1 | contig 16385 bp, 15 predicted proteins | sample 1674251 | NCBI WGS metagenome assembly OMBG01 (sample SAMEA103958153, study PRJEB25191) | human gut metagenome | reverse complement strand
TCGCAGGCTCCTCCGGCACGTTCCCCATTGAGCTGCTGCCGGAGATCTATCAGAAGTTCTACCGCTTCTTCCCGTTCCCCTACGCCATCGACGCCATGCGGGAGTGTATCTGCGGGATGTACGGGAGCTACTACTGGCAGCAGATCGGCTTCCTGCTGCTGTTCGCCGCTGCCGCGCTGCTGATCGGGCTGCTGGTGCGGCGTCCCTTCATGGGGTTGAACCACTTCATGGAGGAGAAGCTGGAAGAGACGGAATTGCTGTAAAGGAGGTGCTGACAATGGCGAAGGAACGGGAATACCAGGAGTTGTATGACAGGCTCATCCACGAGGTCAGCACCCTGCATCAGACGAACCGCCGCCGTATTCGGAACGGGATGCGGATGCTGGTGGCGGTGACGCTGGGGCTGATGCTGCTGATGTTTCTGGCGGAGGGGAACAAGGTGTTTACCCTGATGCTGTGGATACTGTCCATGTTCACCGTGGCGGCGTATCTGATCGCCGTGGAGTACGCGGACTATGAGCTGCAAAAGAAGATCGAGGACATCACCCAGCGGGAGCAGGAGAGCTTCGGCGCGCTGCTGGAGCTGCCGAAGGCTCCCCGCGCCGTGCAGCTGTACCGGGAGCTGCGGGAGGGGCGGGAGCAGCCCGCTGCGGCGGCGGAAATGGCTGTGGCGGAGGAAAAGGCTCCGGCGGAGATAGCTGCGGCGGAGTGCGCCGTGGAGACGCTCCCGCCGAGGGCGGACGGGCAGACGGAGGCGGCGCACGACGGGGAGAAAAGCGGCAGCGACAGGCTGCTGGAGCGGCTGCTGGACGACCCGGCGAAGCTCGCCGGGGATCTGGACGCGCTGTCCCGCGCCTTGCAGGGGCTGTCCCGTGATCTGCGCCGGGGGGAGACGGACGGCGGGAAGGAGGATGTCCAATGAAGAACAGCTGGAATATCTTCCGCGCCGACTGGCGGCGGCTGACCGCCAGCGTGGTCGCCGTGGTGGTCATGCTGGGGCTGTGTCTGGTACCGTGCCTGTACGCGTGGTTCAACATCCTGTCCAACTGGGACCCCTACGGAGTAGGCTCCACCAGCCGCATTAAGGTGGCGGTCGCCAGCGAGGACGAGGGCTGCGAGCTGCTGGGGCTGGAGGTGAACATCGGCGAGCTGGTGCTGAAGGGCTTGGAGAGCAACGACCAGATGGGCTGGGTGTTCGTGGACGACGGGGAGGAGGCCGTCGCCGGCGTGGAGTCGGGGACGTACTACGCGGCTCTGGTGGTGCCAGAGGAGTTCACGGAGGATTTTGTGAGCATCCTTACGGGGGAGCTGCGCCACCCGCAGATACAGTATTACGAAAATGAGAAGAAGAACGCCATCGCGCCGAAGATCACCGGCAAGGCAAAGACCGCCGTGCAGGAGCAGATCAACACCACCGTGGTGGGGACGGCTGCCGAGGCGTTGACCACCGCAGGGTCGGTGTTCAAGGCCATGGGGCTGGATTCCCAGGCTCTGGCGGACGGCATTATGGAGAAGGTGACCGACGCGAGACGGGAGACGGAGCAGCTGAGCAAGATCTTGGCGTCCCTGAAGGACGTGATGGACGGGGCGGACAGCCTGCTTGCCGCCGCCTCCGTGACGGTGACGGACGCGAAGGGCACGCTGTCGGACGCCAACGCCGCCGCAGGGAACGCGGTGCAGCTGGTGGGCACGGGAATGTCCGCCGCCGACAGCACCAACACCGAGCTGCTGGGGGTGCTGGACGACACGTACAGGGTGCTGGAGGACGTGGACGTGCTACTGCGGACCATCGACCAGCGGAAGGACGAGGAGCTGCGGCAGCAGCTGCACCAGCAGCTTGGGACAGCCATACAGCGGCTGCAGGCGCAGGCGGACGCGGTGTCCAACGAGGCACTGAGGGCGCAGCTGGAGACAGCCATCGCGGGGCTGGAAAGGCTGGACGCGGCGGTGGACGAGCTGTCGCTGTCCGGGGTGAAGGAGCCGGTGCGGGACGCGCTGGCGGAGGTGCGGGAGGTACTGCGGATGGCGGCGGTCAAAGCCAACGGCGCGGTGAACGACTACATACAGACCTCCGGGACGAAGATACAGACGTCGCTGCGGGCGGTGGAGCAGCTGCTGTCCGTGGCGGGGAAGAGTTTGGGCGGCGTGTCCGGCACGCTGGACAGCTACGCCGACGCCATGACCTCCGTGCAGCCCACGCTGGACGCGGCTCTCGCACTGACGGAGACCGTTGCCGGGTATCTGGCGGACATTGAGGACGACGTGCGCCGGGTGACGGAGAGCCAGGCGTTCCACCGGTTCACGGAGCTGATGGAGAGCAGCGACGCCGACAGCATGGCGGACTATCTCAGCTCGCCGGTGCAGATGAACACAGAGATCATTTACGAGATCAAGGACTACGGCGCGGCCATGTCGCCCTACTACGTGATGCTGGCTCTGTTCGTGGGCAGCCTGCTGACCGCCGTGATGGTGAAGGTGCCCGTGACGCAGCCGGAGTTCGCCTCCTGCCGCGCCGTGGAGCGGTACTTCGGGCGGTTCGCCACGTTCTTCCTGATGGCCATGGGGCAGGCGTTGGTGACTTCGTTCGGGTGCCTGTACTTCGTGGGCATGGAGACGGCGGAGCCGGCTCTGTTCGTGCTCGCCTGCTGCCTGTGCTCGCTGAACTTCGCCTGCATGAACTACTCCCTTGTGTACGCGCTGGACAACGTGGGCATGGCGATCTCTGTGGTCATCATGGTCATTCAGGTGGCCGGCTCCGGCGGCTCGTACCCGGTGCACGTGCTGCCGCAGCTGTTCCAGACGCTGTATCCCTTTATGCCGTTCCACTACGGCATGGACATGATCCGGGAGACGGTGGGCGGTATGTACGGGAGCACGTACCTGCGCTGCGCGCTGGTGTTGCTGGGAATGTGCGTGCTGTTCACGGTGCTGGGGCTGGTGCTGTACTACCCGGCGCGGAGGCTGAACGAGGCCATCGCCAAGAGCAAGGAGAAGTCGGGGATTATGTAAACTAAAAAGATAAACCGTCCGGGAGGGCGGTTTTTCTTTTTCGGGTGGGAGATGTGGCGGGAAAGGGCTGTATGCCGGCGGGGGTTCCCGGCGGCGGAGGGGCGTCGGGAAAAAGAGCGGGGCGCGGGGGTTTTGCCGTTTAAGGCAAAAATGGGGAGGCGTTTTTGTGCAGGACGGAGAAAAAACCGCAGGGCGAGGATTCCTTATTATTTTCCATTGCAAGGAAACAATTTCTGTGGTACAGTACGGGGGGAGTGTTAGAAAATTAACAAAAACACCGCGCCGGGGGATGGGAGCAAGCCTGCGGCGCGGCAGGAGAAATGACACTTTTGCAAGGAGGAAGAACCATGAGACCGGAACAGGAGAGAACGGCGGACATCGTCCGCGCCCACGACTGTGACAGCTCGCGTCTGATCGCCATTTTGCAGGAGATACAGGCGGCGGAGAGCTACCTCAGTGAAGAGAACATGACGCTGGTGGCGGATATGCTGCACATCAGCGTGTCGCGGGTGTACAGCGTCGCCACGTTCTATGAGAATTTTTCGCTGGAGCCGAAGGGGAAGCACATTATCAAGGTGTGCGACGGCACCGCCTGCCACGTGCGGAAGTCGGGACCTATCTACGACGCGGTGTATGAGTATCTGGGGCTGGAGGGCAAGCGCAAGACCAGCGCCGACGGGCTTTTCACGCTGGAAACGGTGGCGTGTCTCGGCGCGTGCGGGCTGGCACCGGTGATGACGGTGGACGGCGAGGTGTTCGCCAAGATGTCGCCGGAGCTTGCATTGCAGGAGCTGGAGACCATTCGCGGGAAGGAGGCGGCGGAATGAGCAAGCTGACAAGGGCGGAGTTCCACGCCATGCACCAGCAGGCGGCGGAGGCGTTGGAGCGCAGCGCGAAAACGCTGAATGTGCTGATCTGCGCCGGTACCGGCTGCATCGCCAGCGGCTCCATGAAGGTGTACGAGAATCTGCGGACGGAGTGCCAGGAGCGGGGCTTGCAGGTCTATGTGGGGCTGACCCACCACGACGACGCGGAGAAGAGCTTACATATCAAAATGAGCGGCTGCCACGGCTTCTGCGAGATGGGGCCGCTGGTGCATATCGAGCCGCTGGGCGTTATGTACGTCCGGGTGAAGCCGGAGGACTGCCACGAGATCGTGGAGCGGACGCTGCTGGGCGGGGAGATCATCGAGAGGCTGACATACCACCAGAACGGCGTGTCCTATCCCCGGCAGGAGGACATCCCCTTCTACAAGAAGCAGCACCGGGTGGTGCTGGCCAGCTGCGGCACCAGCGACGCGGAGAATCTGGAGGAGTATATCGCCAAGGGCGGCTACACCGCCTTTGAAAAGGCGTTGTTCGACATGACCGGCGCGGACATCTGTCAGGAGATCTCCAACTCCGGGCTGCGGGGCCGGGGCGGCGGCGGGTTCCCCGCAGGACGCAAGTGGGAGAGCGTGCGCCGTCACACGGAGGAGACGGAGAAGTACATCGTCTGCAACGGCGACGAGGGAGACCCCGGCGCGTTTATGGATCGCTCCATTATGGAGGGGAACCCCCACTCCGTGCTGGAGGGCATGATGATCGCCGGCGTCGCCACCGGCGCGCACGAGGGCTATATCTACGTCCGCGCCGAGTATCCGCTGGCGGTGAAGCGGTTGCAGACCGCCATTGACAGAGCCACGGAGACGGGGCTGCTGGGCGACGACATTATGGGCAGCGGGTTCCGCTTCCACATCCACATCAACCGGGGCGCAGGCGCGTTTGTCTGCGGCGAGGGCAGCGCGCTGACCGCCTCCATCGAGGGCAAGCGCGGTATGCCCCGCGTCAAGCCGCCCCGGACGGTGGATCAGGGGCTGTGGGGCAAGCCCACGGTGCTGAACAACGTGGAGACGTTCGCCAACGTGCCGGGGATCATCAACCGGGGCGCGCAGTGGTATAAGAGCATCGGCACAGAGTCCAGCTCCGGCACCAAGACCTTCGCCCTTACGGGCAACGTGGTGAACACCGGACTGGTGGAGGTGCCCATGGGCACCACCCTGCGGGAGATCATCTTCGACATCGGCGGCGGCATCCCCGACGGGAAGAAGTTCAAGGCGGTGCAGATCGGCGGCCCCTCCGGCGGGTGTCTTACGGAGGAGCATCTGGACTATCCCATGGATTTTGACTCCCTGAAGAAGCTGGGCGCCATCATCGGCTCCGGCGGACTGGTGGTCATGGACGAGGACACCTGCATGGTGGAGGTGGCGCGGTTCTTCATGCACTTTACCCAGAACGAGAGCTGCGGCAAGTGCACCCCCTGCCGGGAGGGCACCAAGCGGATGCTGGAGACGCTGGAGCGCATTATCGCCAACGAGGGCACCATGGAGGATCTGGAGCTGCTGGAGGCTCTCAGTGACACCATCACCGATACGGCACTGTGCGGGCTGGGACAGACCGCCTGCAAGCCGGTGATGTCCACGCTGAAAAACTTCCGGCAGGATTATCTGCATCATGTGGTGGATCACCACTGTCCTATCTGCAACGGACGCAAGCGGCGGCTGGAGATCAAGCCGGAGCTGTGCAAGGGCTGCGGCAAGTGCGCTAAGAACTGTCCCATGGACGCCATCTCCGGGCAGATCCGTATGCCGTACACCATCGACAACGAGAAGTGCATCCACTGCGGTGCCTGCTGGGGCGCGTGCCCCTTCGGCGCCATCGACGCTATCGAGGAGGAGTGAGCCATGAAGGGAATTATGACCATCGACGGTCAGCGGGTGCCGTTCGACGGGGAGAAAAACGTGCTGGCGGTCATCCGCAAGGCCGGTATTGACATCCCCACCTTCTGCTATTATTCCGAGCTGTCCGTCCACGGCGCATGCCGGATGTGCATGGTGGAGGACGTAAAGACCGGGAAGCTGGACGCCTCCTGCTCCATGGAGCCTCGGGACGGCATGGAGATCCGCACCAACACCGCCAAGCTGCTGAAGCACCGGCGGATGATATTGGAGCTGCTGCTGGCCGCCCACGACTGCTCCTGCACCACCTGCAATAAGAGCGGCAACTGCCGCTTGCAGGAGCTTGCCCAGCGGTTCGGCGTGCGGCATATCCGGTTTCCCAACAACAAGCCGCAGTATGAGAAGGACTACACCAGCTACGCGGTGTTCCGGGACCCCAACAAGTGCATCCTCTGCGGCGACTGCGTCCGCGTGTGCGAGGAGCTGCAGGGACAGGGCATACTGAACTTTGCCTTCCGGGGCAGCGAATTGCAGGTCATGCCCGCCTTTGACAAGAAGCTGGGCGAGACGAAGTGCGTGGGCTGCGGGCAGTGCGCCGCCGTGTGCACCACCGGTGCCATCACCGTCAACGACCAGATCGGCACGGCCTGGCGCGCCCTGCACGATCCCCAAAAGCGGGTGGTGATACAGATCGCCCCCGCCGTCCGGGTGGCTCTCGGCGAGGACTTCGGGATCCCCGCCGGCGTCAACATCATCGACAAGCTGGTGCCCGCCCTGAAGATCATGGGCGCGGACGAGGTATACGACACCAATTTCGGCGCGGACATGACCACCATCTCCGAGGCGGAGGAGTTCCTCCAGCGGCTGAAGGTGGGCGGGCCGTTCCCCATGTTCACCAGCTGCTGTCCCGCGTGGGTGCGGTATCTGGAGCTGAACGACCCCAAGTATCTGAAGAATATCTCCACCTGCAAGTCCCCCATGGAGATGTTCGCCGCCGTGATACGGGATAAGTACGCGGAGAAGGACGCTGCCGACGGGCGCACCACGTATCAGATCGCCATTATGCCCTGCACCGCCAAGAAGATGGAGGCGGCGCGTCCGGAATTCGTACACAACGGGCAGCCCGACGTGGATCTGGTGCTGACCACCCGTGAGCTGACGGATATGATCCGGGAGGCCGGTATCCAGCTGGGCGAGATGGAGCTGGAGTCCCCCGACCTGCCCTTCGGTCTTGGATCCGGCGCGGCGGCTATCTACGGCGTTACCGGCGGCGTGGCGGAGGCAGTGGTGCGCTACTGCGTGCCCGACAAGAGCAAAAACGCCCTGCGCTCCGTGCGGGTCACCGACCTGCGGGGCGACGGCGCCATCCGGGAGGTACACCTGACCATCGAGGGACAGGAGCTGCACATCGCCATCGTCAACGGGCTCATCCACGCCAAGGAGCTGATCGCCGACATTGAGGCGGGGAAGCGGTTCTATCATCTGGTGGAGGTCATGACCTGCCAGGGCGGCTGCGTAGGCGGCGCGGGACAGCCCTACGGTCTCAGCGACGTGAAGCAGAAGCGGAAGCAGGGCTTGTACGACACGGACGCCTCCGCCCTGTTCAAGCGGGCGGAGAAGAATCCCATCGTGACGTCTCTTTTGGAGAAGTACGGGGAGGAGAAGTGCCACGAGCTGCTGCACGTACACTACGGAGAATGAAAATGCCGCACCCGGCGGAAAGTCGGGGCGGCGGAGAAAAAGAGCATGACCCGATGGGTCATGCTCTTTTATGCGGTCAGCTTGACTTTTTGTCCAGAATGTAGACGGTGACGTTGCGGCGGCCCCAGCTGTAACAGTCCGCCTTGGTGGGGAACCACAGATCCACAATGTTGCCCTTGACGGCTCCGCCGCAGTCCAGCGCGGTGCCCATGCCGTAGACACGGCGGCCGTTGGTGGTCTGAATGAACATCTTCGTGTAGTAGGGGATCACCTTGGGATCCACCGCCACGGTGCCCACGCCCACGGAGGCTCCCACCGCCGTCGTCCATGCGGCACCGCCGTCGCCGCCGCTGTAATAGGCGGTGGAGCTGCAGGTCATCACCTTGTTGTAGGTCATGGTGTCGCCGGAGGCGAAGAGCAGGTAGCCGCCCTCGCCGGATTCGTTGGGGAAGTCCTTTTCGATGGTGTCGCCCTCCTCCACCTCGTAGACGCGGGTGCCGTAGAGCACCAGCTCGGCGTGGGAGGTGTCGTGACTGGCACCCACATACTTGGTGGAGACGACCTCGCCGCCCACCACCGTGTCCTCATACGTCTCCACGATCTGGCCGGAGACGCCCTTACGGAGTATCTCCTCCGTGCCCTTGTCCATCAGCGGGTCGGGAGAGCGGAGGATCTTGTAATCCGTCTCCACCACCACGTAGTGCTGGTAGGTGAGGGTGTGGCTGATGCGGATGGAGGGCTGCTCGCCGGTGACGTTCAGCTCCACCATCTCGTCCGCGCCCAGCTTGATGCCGTTGCGGGAGAGGAACGTGGACAGACGCTCGGCGGCGGTGGTGTAGGTCTTTTTCTCACCGCCGTGCTCCACGGTGACGGTGCGTCCCGGCTCCAGAAGGAGCTGCATGGACTTGTCGCCGAGGCTGCGGCGCAGGAGCAGGTCGGCGTAGGTGCGCTCCTCGCTGCGATCGTCCAGCACGTGGGGCCCGTCGCCGTCCACCACGATGCAGATGGCGTCCATGGTGCGGACAGGCTCGACTGTGGCGGCGGCGGTGAAGATGACCGCCGTGACGGCGATCATGGTGATGATGCGGATGGATACGTGGTCGCGCATGATGTGGAGCACCTCCGTGAGAGCCGGGGCGTGCAGCGCGGCGCGGCAGCCTGTTACCAGACGGCTGGCGCAGATCTGACGCCACGTCTGCTTTGCGTCCGTGACCACGGCGTCCCACGTCCATGCAAAGCAGTGACCCACCGCTTTGACGCCGCGAAGGAGACAGCGCGACGCCCTGTAAGGGGCGTCGTGGATCGCCTGACAGACGGTCACGGGGGTGACGCGGCGGCGCGGTCCGTGAGGACGCGAACGCTTAGGTTGTGTGGCTTGTGTATGTTCCATACTACCTCGCAGTATAGCCGCCGGAGGCGCGCTCCAAACAGGGGGCGGCTATAAAATTGATACGATTTGTAACTTTTGTTACCGTTTAGCAATACCCGTGGAGTATAGCACTGTCTTCCAGATTTGTCAAGTTTTGGAGGAGAGGGGCGGGAAAAGCTGAACATTTTCCCTCTTTTTCGTTGCGCGGAAAGGGAAATAGTGGTACAATGGCACCAATGCACATTGAAGGAGAATGGTCATGGATCTTTGTGATCGGAAGGATATACAGTCGCTGCTGGCACGGCACGGCTTTCGCTTTGCCAAGTCGCTGGGACAGAATTTCCTCATCCGGGGCGACGTGGCGGAGGCGATTGCCGACGCCGGGTGCATCCCCGGCTGCGGCGTGCTGGAGGTGGGCCCCGGTATCGGCGCGCTGACGGTGCAGCTGGCGCGGCGGGCGGAGAAGGTGGTGTCCGTGGAGCTGGACAAGCGGCTGCCGCCGGTGCTGGCGGAGACGATGGCGGACTGCGACCGCTTTACGCTGATCGAGGGGGACGTGATGAAGCTGCCTCTGGCGGAGGTGGCGGCGGAGCAGTTTCAGGGGCTGGAGCCGGTGCTGTGCGCGAACCTGCCCTACAACATCACCACGCCGTTTCTGACGGAGTGCGTCCGGGCGGGGTGCTTCCGGCAGCTGACGGTGCTCATACAGAAGGAGGTGGCGCAGCGTATCTGCGCCCGTCCGGGGACGGGGGAGTACGGCGCGTTCACGGTGCTGATGCAATACTACACGGAGCCGGAGCTGCTGTTCGAGGTGCCCAATACGTGCTTTACGCCGCCGCCGAAGGTGACCTCCGCCGTGGTGCGGTGCGTGACGCGGCGGGAGACGCCGGTGCAGGTCGTCAGCGAGGAAGTGTTCTGGCGGACGGTGCGCGCCGGGTTCGCCCTGCGGCGCAAGACGCTGGTGAACAGCTTGCAGACCGGCTGGCAGCTGCCGAAGGAGAGGCTCGCGGGCATTGTGGAGAGCTGCGGTCTGCCGCCCACGGTGCGGGGAGAGGCACTGGGGCTGGAGGAGTACGCAAGGCTGGCGGATGCGCTGGCGGCGGCGGAATAAGAAGGAGGACGGACGGAAATGGGTCTTTTATACGCGCTGGAGGGCTTGCGTACCCCCCTGTTGGACAAGGTCATGGCGGTCATTACGCTGCTGGGCGGCGAGCTGTTTTTTATGGTCATCGCCGTGGGCGCGTTCTGGTGCGTCAGCAAGCGGATGGGCTATTATCTGATGACGGTGGGGTTCTTCGGCACGGTCATCAATCAGTTTTTGAAGATCCTCTGCTGCGTGCCGCGGCCGTGGGTGAAGGATCCGGGCTTCACCATTGTGGAGTCCGCACGCGCCGACGCTACGGGGTATTCCTTCCCCAGCGGGCATACGCAGAACGCCGTGGCGACCTACGGCGGCATAGCGCGGTACACGGGGCGGAAATGGCTGCGGGCGGTGCTCATCGTGCTGACGGTGCTCATTGCGTTCAGCCGGATGTATCTGGGCGTACACACGCCGCTGGATGTGGGGGTGTCCTTCCTTGTGACGGCGGCGTTGGTCATGGCGGTCTATCCTCTGATGGAGGAGGCGGATCGCAGGCCGTGGGTGCTGACGCGCACCATTTTGGCGATGGCGGTGTGCAGCGGGGCGTTCGTGGGGTATCTGTACCTGCGGGGCGACATCGGCACCACCGCCGAGGATACGATGAACTATCTGGACGCGCTTGCCAACGGCTGGAAGCTGCTGGGTGCCACGCTGGGGCTGCTGGTGAGCAACGTTTTTGACAGGAAGTACGTCCGGTTCGAGACGGACGCCGTGTGGTGGGCGCAGCTTATCAAGCTGGCGGTGGGCTTCGGGCTGCTGCTGGCGATCCGGGCGGGGCTGAAGGCTCCGCTGATCGCGCTGCTGGGCGGAAACGAGGTCATCGCGGGCGGCATCCGCTATCTGCTGGTGGTGCTGTTCGCCGGGGGCGTGTGGCCCCTGACGTTCTGGTGGTTCAGCCGCCTGGGGAGAAGGTAAGAAAAGAAAAGCTGCACGCGCAGCGGGGTTTATCGACACGCAGAGCAGCCCCTCCGACGATGTCGGAGGGGCTGTTTTGTCTATATGGGGCTGACCGCAGGCGGGGTCAGAGGGAGGATCTGGGCTTCTTCAACGCCACGATGACGCCGGCGGTGATGAGCACCGCGCCGATGATGCTCATTAGGGTGATCTCCTCGTGCAGTATCAGATAGCCCGCCGCCAGCGTGACGAAGGGGGAGGCGTACAGGTAGTTGTTGGTGATGACCACGCCCAGACGCTTGAACGCCACGTTCCAGATGGCGAAGCACACGGCGTTGCCGAATACGCCGAGGAACAGCCAGCTCAGCAGGATGCGGGGCGTGGTGAACAGAGGGCGCAGGTCGGGCATACCGTCCGTCACCAGCATCAGCGGCACGGAGGTGAGGAACGCCCAGAGCATGACGCGGCGGGTGACGAGGAAGTTGTCGTACTGTTCGGTATATTTTTTAATGAGGATGGAGTACAACGCCCACATGAAGGCGGCACCCAGCGCGATGAGGTCGCCCAGCGGGTTCAGGTGGAAGGTCAGCTGACCGTTGAGCACCACCAGCACCACGCCCACGATGGCGATGACCGCGCCGATGTAGACGTATCTGCCCAGACGCTCGCCGCTGCGGGAGAAAAGCTGCGCCAGGATCACCGTCAGGATGGGGGCAAGGGCCACGAGGATGCTCACGTTGGCGGCGTAGGTGTAGGACAGGGCGGTGTTTTGCAGGAAAAAGTAGAGCGAACCGCCGGTGACACCGATGAGAATGAACATCAGCTCGTCCTTGCGGGGGAGCTTCAGCGTTTTGGGACGGAGCACCCACAGCGTCACGTAGGCAAGAGCCATCCGCAGAGGGATGATCTGAATGGCGGTGTAGGTGGTCAGCATCTCCTTCGTCAGCACGAAGCAGCTGCCCCAGACGAGGATGGTGAAGATGGCGTAGAAATGACCCATGATCTTCTGCGTGGCGGACATGGCGGTTCTCTCCTTGTTGTGTCAGTCTGCCGCCGGGTGGCGGCGGAAGCTATTATATACCCGGCGGGGGGAAAAATAAAGGGGGTGGATGGGTATTTTCGGGGAAATGCCTTAACTTTCTATTAAGGGGGAGAATTGCGCTTGTTTTTTCCGCGATTCGTGGTATGATGGTGGGCATGAGAAAAAGGAGGAGAGAGGACTATGCACGCAGCACTGGTCATTATGGCCGCCGGGATGGGATCCCGCTATGGCGGCAGCAAGCAGGTGGACGGCGTAGGCCCCCATGGGGAGATATTGATGGAGTACGGCGTGTACGACGCGGTACGCGCCGGGTTCGACAAGATCGTGTTTATCATCAAGCCGGATATGCGGGAGCTGATGGAGCGGCTGTGCGGCAGCATGGCCGCCCGGCTCAGGACGGCGGAGGGACGGCCGGTGGAGGTGCTGTACGCCTATCAGGACAACAGCAAGCTGCCGTCCTTCTACAAGCTGCCGGAGGGCAGGACAAAGCCGCTGGGCACCGCCCACGCGGTGCTGTGTACCCGCGAGCTGGTGCGGGAGCCCTTCTGCGTTATCAACGCCGACGACTATTACGGCGTGGACGCCTACCGCACCATCTATGAGGAGCTGGAGCATCTGCCGGAGGCGGGCGCAGCCACCATGGTGGGGTACCAGCTGAAGAACACCGTCACCGCCCACGGGACGGTGTCACGCGGCGTGTGCCGCGTGGAGAACGGGCAGCTGGCGGACATCCGGGAGACGCTGAAGATCGCGCTGCTGCCGGACGGCACCATACGGGACGAGAGCACCGGCGCGGTGCTCCCGGGCGACACGGTGGTGTCCATGAATTTTTGGGGGTTCACCCCGTCTATTTTTGACGCGCTGGAGGAATACTTTCAAGCGTTCCTGCACAGCGAGGCGGGGCAGTCCCAGAAGGGTGAGTGCCTGCTGCCCACCATGGTGGGGGAGCTGCTGGCGCGGGGAGAGCTGACGGTGAGCGTGCTGCACTCGGCAGATCGCTGGTTCGGCATGACGTATCACGAGGATCGCGCCCGCGTGGCGCAGGAGCTTTTGAAGCTCCACGAGGCGGGGGTATATCCGGAGGAATTGAGGTAACAGAATGGACTACGAAAGAGAACGGCGGCGGAGGAAGCGGTATCGGGAGGCCATGCGGAACCGCGTGATCGCGGCGGTGCTGCTGGCGGCGGTGATCATGGGCGCGGTGTTTTTGATCCGGGGCTGCAAAAAGAGCGACGCGGCGGACAAGGACATGGAGCAGGTGCAGGATCCGGCGGACAACAGCGGTGGCGAGGGCATCGTCGTGGACGACGCGCTGCTGACGCTGGTGAATCCGTGGAACAAGCTGCCGGAGGACTGGACGGTGGATCTGGTGACGCTCAGTGACGGGCACAAGGTGGACAGCCGGTGCTACGAGGCGTTGCAGGAGATGATGGACGCCTGCCGCGCGGCGGGGAACAGCCCGCTGATCTGCGCCGCCTACCGCACAGAGGAGACGCAGCAGGGGCTGTACGACAACAAGGTGCAGCGGCTGAGAGACAGCGGCATGAGCGAGGAGGAGGCAAAGGCGGAGGCCGCCAAGACGGTGGCTCTGCCCGGCACCAGCGAGCATCAGCTGGGGCTGGCACTGGACATTGTGGACGTCAATATGCAGGAGCTGACGGAGGCGCAGGAGGACACCGCGACGCAGAAGTGGCTCATGGCGAACTCCTGGCGGTACGGGTTCATCCACCGCTATCCCAGCAGCGAGACGGACATCACGGGCATTATCTATGAGCCGTGGCACTATCGCTATGTGGGCAAGGACGCGGCGCAGGATATTTTCAACCGGGACATTACGCTGGAGGAGTATCTGGGCAAGGCTGCCCACTGAGAAGAAGACAAGAGCCGCGGCTTTGCCGCGGCTCTTATGCTGTGTGCTGTGTTACTTGCAGTTCTTGGCGTTTTTGGCGTTCTTCGTGTTCTTGGTGTTGGTGTTCTCGGTGGTCTCGGTGTTGGTGGTCTTTGTGTTCTTGGTGTTATCCATGAGATATACCTCCTTTTTTCCTGTACCTCAGGTACGGAGGTAGTTTTTCCGGGGAGAATAAAAATATGCGGAGCTTTTACGGAAAAAATGGTTGACAAACGGGCGGGGATAGTATACACTACTGGAGAAAACAAAGAAGGTCGGTGCATCCGCCTCACCTCCCGCCGCAGGCAAAGAGGTCAACAGCGTCAGCAGAGTACCCAGAGGGGTGGTCTGTTTTGCTGCGCGGATGCCGAGAGCATTCGCGTTTTTATTTTGGATTGGAGGTGCTTCGGTATTAGCAAGGTACAGCATCAACTGAACGAGGAGATCACCGATAAGGAGGTCCGACTGATCGGCGAGAACGGCGAGCAGCTCGGCATCGTGTCCGGCGAGGAGGCACTGCATACCGCAGAGGAGCAGGGCCTTGATCTGGTGAAGATCTCTCCGCAGGCAACGCCCCCCGTGTGCAAGCTGATGAACTACGGCAAGTACAAGTTCGAGCAGAGCAAGCGTGAGAAGGAAGCCAAAAAGAACCAGCACGTAGTCGAGATCAAGGAGATCCGTATGTCTCCCGGCATCGACGTGGGCGACTTCAACACGAAGCTGAAGAACGCACAGAAGTTCCTGGCCGACGGCAACCGCGTTAAGATCTCCGTCCGCTTCCGCGGCCGCGAGATGGCGCACACCGACATTGGCCGTGACCTGCTGAACAAGTTCGCTGAGCTGTGTACCGAAGTCGCCACCCTGGACAAAGCGGCCAAGATGGAGGGACGGAATATGTCCATCTTCCTGTCCCCCAAGGCCGGAAAGTAAGCACTATCCGCACAGGATCATATTGGAAGGAGTAAACAAAAATGCCTAAACTGAAGACTCATAGCGGCGCGAAGAAGCGTTTCAACCTGACGAAGAGCGGCAAGGTCAAGAGAGCTCACGCATTCAAGAGCCACATCCTGACCAAGAAGGATACCAAGCGCGGTCGCCGTCTGCGTAGCACCACCTACGCTGATCGCACCAACGATGCGACCATCCGCAAGATGATCCCTTACAAATAAGATACGTTTTTCGTTAGAATAGGAGGCAATTAAGATATGGCACGTGTTAAAGGCGCAATGATGGCGCGCAAAAGAAGAAATAAGACGCTGAAGCTGGCGAAGGGCTACTGGGGCGCAAAGTCCAAGCACTTCAAGATGGCCAATGAGCAGGTCATGAAGTCTCTGACCTACGCCTATGTGGGCCGCCGTCTGAAGAAGCGGGATTTCCGTCAGCTGTGGATCACCCGTATCTCCGCCGCTGTGAAGCCCAACGGCATGAATTACTCCACCTTCATGCACGGTCTGAAGGTCGCCGGCATCCAGATCAACCGCAAGATGCTGTCCGAAATGGCGATCAACGATCCCGTGGCGTTCACCGCCCTGTGCGACATCGCCAAGAAGGCGTAAGGTCGTATATATTTGTGAAAAAAACAGTGTTCCGCCGAGGGCGGGACACTGTTTTTTTACGCGCAGAGGGCAAGAAACAGTGGAAAAATGCGGTGGGCTTTGCTATAATGCGGGTGGAAGTGAACAAATTCAACGGCGAAATCCGTGGAAAGGATGATAAAATATGTATTGCACGAGAAAGGTCAATGATGATTATACGTGGGTGGGTGCGGACTGCCGCCGTCTCGCCCTGTTTGAAGGTGTGTTCGGTGTGCCGGACGGCGTGAGCTACAACAGCTATGTGCTGAAGGACGAGAAAACGGTGCTGTTCGACACGGTGGACAACGCCGTGCGGAGCACGTTCCGGGAGAACGTGGCGCACGCGCTGGAGGGGAAAGCCCCCGACTATCTGGTGGTGCACCACATGGAGCCGGATCACGCCGCCGAGATCACCGACATGGTGCGGCAGTACCCGGAGATGACGGTGCTGTGCAGTGCCGCCGCCAAGAACATGATCGGGCAGTTTTTCGACGAGGAGACCGCCGATCGCGTGACCGTGGTGAAGGACGGGGAGACGCTCTGCACGGGGCGGCACACTCTGCGCTTCCTGGCGGCACCCATGGTGCACTGGCCGGAGGTGCTGATGACCTACGACGAGACGGACAAGCTGCTGCTGTCGGCGGACGCCTTCGGCAGCTTCGGCGCGCTGAACGGCACGCTGTTCGCCGACGAGGTGGACTTTGACCGGGACGTGCTGGACGAGGCGCGGCGGTACTATGCCAACATCGTGGGCAAGTACGGCGCGCAGGTGCAGTCCGTCTTGCAAAAGGCGGCGGGGCTGGACATCCGGATGCTGCTGCCCCTCCACGGTCATGTGTGGCGGCGGGAGCTGGGTTATATTCTGGGCAAGTACGAGCTGTGGAGCCGGTACGAGCCGGAGGTGCAGGGCGTGATGATCGCCTATGCCTCCGTGTACGGCAACACGGAGAACGGCGTCAATATCCTCGCCTGCCGCCTTGCCGAGCAGGGGGTGAGGGTGAAGATGTACGATGTGTCCGTGACCCACAGCTCCTACGTGGTGTCCGACGCC
>OMBG01000718.1_pt1 | contig 16691 bp, 25 predicted proteins | sample 1674251 | NCBI WGS metagenome assembly OMBG01 (sample SAMEA103958153, study PRJEB25191) | human gut metagenome | reverse complement strand
CACTATAAACCGGAAAGGTCTTTTCCATTTTCTGAAAAAATTGCAAAATGGTAGACACGTAAGCAGGCCAAACTATTGGGCAAAACTATGCTGTCAGTTTTCAAACGATTAAACGTTCGCTTAATCGTTCCAACCTGCGGTGCGCCCTCGCTTCGCTCGGGCGGCTGAGCCTACGGCTCAGCATTTAACAACTCGGGCTTCGCCCTCGCGCCGCCAAATTATGTCACAGATTTTACTATTTGTATAGAAAAAGGAGCGAGGGCTTTCGCCCTCACTCTTAGCCGATTATTCAGCTTACTGTTTAGTTGCGTTACTCGCCAACCATGCGCGGAACTCGTCAGTGAAGTCTTGCACATTATCCGTTCTGAAATAGCCAAATCGTGAAGCAACTGGGGTATTGGTTGCAAAGTTATAAAATGAATTTGTTTGGCCGATAACTGCCCCTCCCATCAGTTGATTATTGCTTATATAAATTCTTTTATATGCCGAACCAGATGAAGGGGGAGTGTTGGCTATCGTATAATTCGCCGCTATGTCAAACGGTATTTCGGGCGGATATATACGTTCATTGAATTTCCACGTCCCAGCCAACTCCGGCAACTCCTGTGCATTACGGAAACACACGATACCGGAACCGCCAGCACCACCCGCAATGTGGTATGCTACCTTGTCGTATGCACCGCCACCGCCACCGCCGCCGGTATTGGCTCCGCCTGCTCCAGCCGCTTGTCTTACTGTGGTGTCGTTGACCCAGCCACCGGATCCGCCGCCGCCAGCCCCACCAAGTGAAACGACTGGTGTGCTTGAAACCATAAATCTTCCACCACCGCCGCCGCCGGCGTACAGTTTGCCTTTTGCTTCGCCGAACTCTCGGGTTGTAAATCCCTGCCCTTTTCCACCTTGGTACGAACCATTATAATACCCTTCTTCGCCATTCCCCCCGTTGGAGCCGCCCATACCGTAGTCGGAGTTAGAACTCACACCGCCACCTCCACCAGAGCCGCCAGAACCACCTACCTGCCCGTTACCTGACAAGCTGTCTCCACCATTTACGGTTAAAGAAGAAAAACCACTTGCATTTCCGGCAACGATTGTCCCGCTGTCATACTTTGCTTCTCCCCCAGCCCCAATTGTTACGGGAATGGACTGATTAGCATTAACAACAACTTTGCGAACTGTTCTCGAGTATCCACCACCGCCACCGCCGGCACCGGTGCCTTTACGTGAAACACCTCCCCGGGGCGAAAAACCACTCGCACCGCCGCCAACCATAAACACGTCAATGACTTTAGGCTCGAGGAACACAATGGTGCCACTTGTCAGCAGCTCCACCACGCCGTCTTTTCTCACATTATACTGCCCCGTATAGGTAAATTTCGGCGCACCCGCACCAACCTTACCTCTATATCCAGCATTTACAATCATCTTGCTACCTCCTTTACGATAATAGCCTTGACTTCATTTCCCGGCTCCATAGCCTTTTCAGCTCCCATACACCGACAAACTGTTCCTCGCTTTTCATCCATAGCAAATGTAACCACTTTGCCGCATGACGGGCAAGTTGCTGTTTTATAGAAAATTACTCTGTTCATAATTTCTACACCTTTCCAAAATTCACACCCACGGAAGACCCGCACCCGGCTGCCGTAGCACTCATGCCCAATAGACACCGCCCACCCACTAACACAACGAAACCGACTTAGCCGATGATAATCACGTTGAAGTAGATACTTGCGTCAGGGATGCTATCCGCGGTGAACGTCAGCGTACCATTCGCCTGTGCAGTACATCTCACATTGTTCTCCTGAGACTTAGCCCACCCCGTAGCACTCGGGCTGGTAACGATATTGGTAGTAGCAGTCACGCCGCCAACCGCAACAGTCTGAACAAACACGCTACCGCTCGGTGCCCAGTTGCCATTGTTCAGCAGCACCGTGCTACCAACGCTTTTCAGCGCGCCGTCCTCTCTGCTCATGAAATACGCCGCATCATGCCCCTGTAACGTATCCGCATCAATCTCCGTACCACCACCAGCCGGGGCAGTAGTAAACACCGTCAGCAGCGTACCTGTCAGAACAGCCAGCACATTGCTGTTAATCTTCCACGCACCGCCGGGCAACGTCTCACCAGTAGGCAGCAGCGTAGACACCTGAACACCGTCCACTGTGCAGGTATCGCCCTGCGTCCAGTCACTTGTTGCCACGAACCGAATAACAGACGCACTCGGCGTACTCCGGGTAATCGCGTGAACAGTTCCGCTTTTAACCTCCGTAGCCAACTGAACAGCAGCGTCCCTGTTCTTGCCCATGTTGCTATCAATGCTCTGAATGTTCTGCGCTTCAACGGTCAGCGGGTTAAAGATATCGTTACCTTCATACTGCTTGTACCCATAGTTAGTTGTAGTTTTCATTCTTAGTTACCTCCACGATTTTTGTAGTCTCTTATCATTACATAAGCGACTTCATTGTTAGCCTTGGCAGTCAGTGTGTACTTCATGCCGTTGGTGTTGTAGTCAATCTGCGCGGAATACGGTATCTGGTTTTGCTGGCAATAATTGATAAGCTGATTGCAGCTTTCCATACTACTACCAACAAACTCAATTTCGTTCACTTCCGTCAGCCACTCGTCAACATACATAATCAACCCTCCTTATGCCTGAGCAAAGATATTCTTACCGTTATTCACCAACTGCGTACAGGTGGCGTTGTAAGAGATAACCTTGTTTACAGTTCTATTCGCTGTTACAATGCCATCCACATCGATAGCTTCGGTCATATGCAGCACGGACAGATAGTCAATCATGTCCTGAATAGACACACGCTCGCCTGTAAACGGGTTCAGCACAGTCACGCTGATAAGCTGCTGACTAATCTGCTCAAGCAGCCACTCATTATTCTGTGCAATCTTCGTGTCCGTGTACGCCCTTCCACCGGCAATCTCGTTGTCCTGCCGCTGGAAATTGCTGTCCATCTGGTTCTGGAAACCCTGCAACGCACCTGTCACGTTGTCTACGAACTGGTTGTAGTCATTTGTCAGCTGCTGCAAAGCCTGATTGTACTGACGGATACTTTTCGCAATTTCACCATCAGTATACGCCTTGCTTGCAGCAAGTACCTGTTCTCCGTAGTTGTCCAGCCGCTTACCCATTTCGTTGATGTAGTCTCTCAGCTTACACAATACCTCGTAGTAGCTGAGACTTTCATCATACGTCAGGGGTAAAACCTTCTGCGACCACGGCCAATATTTGGGGTTGTAATCAGCCATAGTACCTCCTTACCATAGACCCATGAAAAGGCCATTCAACTCGTTTACTACCATGTTGTCAATATTCAAAAACGTCTGTCGATATTCTTTCAACAGACGGGAATACGAACTCCCGGCAGTTTTGCCCTGTATCGTTTCCTCGAACTGCCCACTATTCGAGGACTGACTGTTGCTGTTGTTATCGGACACATCAGCGTCAGTCAGATATTCTCCGGACAGCACAGAAGACAAACCATTCTGGGGTGTGTCGCTGTGCATATTCTGAGCCTGAGACGAACCACTGCTCTGTCCCTGCCCACTGTTGCTGCCAAAGCGTTTATAGTCCACATCATACATGGGGTTGAATTGCAAACGTGCGCTTTCGTAAAGCTGATTGTACTTCGGCATAATGAGGTTGAGACGAGAGTTTAGGCGTAGTTTCCAAAGGCCAACGGTTTCCTCGCAAATCTCTCGCGTGTAATAGGCACGGAGTATCTGCTTTTCGAGTGTCAGTCTGTAAGCTTCATCGAAGATGGGGAAGTCGAAGTTAAATACTTTGGGGGCAGCCTTGGTGATGATATCCTCAATAGCACCCTCGCCCAGAGACTCGATAAGACCGGCAGCATTTTCACAAATGAAGCGAACCTCAGTCGTGTACTTACTCATTCTCTTTCACCTCCGGCTCCTGCTCGTCATCGTCCTCGTTAACGTCTTCCAGTTCCTCGTCCAGTTCGCGGTAATCATCGCGGTATTCGCACCAGACATTCAGGCCGAACATCTTGTTGATTTTCTCACAAGCGTTCTGTCGAGCATTCAGGCGTGAATAACGGGAAGCAATGACGCCACCCATGTTGCGGGAAACTTCATCCGTAATGAGACGTTCCTTCTTCTGTACGTTGATGTTGGATATACCCAAATAGGTGAGAGCTTCGTTCCAAATCTGCGTCTTCAACTGATAGATTCTGTCAGCCACATACGGGGCTTCCGTGGAGAGAACAGTGAAGTTCGCATCATTCAGGCCGTTGTCACCGAAGATAACCGGGCTGTTTCCGTCAAATTCTTTGTACAGGTTTTTCATAGTAAGCCGCTGCGTCTCAGCGCACTTGATAAGAACAGGGGTTTTCTGCGCGTTGGCGTTTACGTCAATCACTCGGTCGAGGTTGTACAGACGCTTGGCGAAAACTTCAACGTCCAGAGAAGAAGGGGTGCGGAGATAGTTATTGTAGATGATAACGCTATCATCAAGGGTGAGGTTTTTCTGATAGTTGTTGTACGGGGAATAAGCGCGGGACGCTACCGGGTATCCGTATACATCAAAACCGCCCTGAACAGCATTGGTGAGAGCGAGATAGCCCATAACCTCGTCTTCAAAAAACACTGCTTGACCGTACTTGAACAGAGTGAGTTCAAGGAACCGAGGGTCAATCGTGTCGGGAAGACCTGTCCAGTCGAACATAGCAATGGAGAGCTCAATGAGACGGTTGTAATATTGGATATAGGTAGCGTTGTTCATTACAGCGCTTTCCCAGAAGTTTGTTTTACGTCTTGCCATGTTGTCCTCCTTATGTCGGACTATTGTCGAGGGAATAGTTGCAAACATTTTCGGGGTGTTTCCAGAAGGTTACGCCCTTGTTGAAAATACTGCAAATTTCCGCTTCGTCTGTGCAGGGGATAGAGCCGCCGATTTTACAGTCTGCGGTTTTGACAAAGTTCCACTGAGGTCTGGACGAGATGTTGGGAACTTTTAACTTGTTGGTGGTGTAACCGTAACGGGAGAAGTAGTCATCAATGCGGTCGATGTACTCAGGAAGCGGCTGCATTTGTGCGTAGTAGAAACCCCAGTTACCGCTGTTGAACAGGTCGTTTCCGCTACCAGCGTGAATGACAGGATTGAGTGGTTTAATCGGAGTTTGAGCAAGAGCCAAAGCAGTCCTTAACTCGCCCTCCCCGAACCTTGCGTATCGCTCATTTGCTGGGCCACCTTGTACACGCTTACCACCTAAGTCTTCTCGCTCACCAACAGGCGCAGTCATGTTGTATGGAACGTTACCAGCACTTGCCGCACCAGTTCCGCCGCTCATGTAACCTTGCATAGCTCCGGTTAAACCACCAATTACGGCACCAGCCGCGCCGCCCGTAAGTCCACCAGCTAAAGCGCCAATGCCAGCGGACAATCCCGCCATCAACAGTCTGTTTCCAAACTGGTCAGTACACCATGCACATTCAGGAAAGCTGTCGTATGTCAGGCAGTGATTGAAATTGATGCCTAATGAAAGCCCTTGCTTATAGCCAGAGGGCATAAGGGTTAGGCTAAGGACGCGGCCATAGCTTTTGGAAAGACCAAATCTTGGTTTATGGTCTTCGCCACCCCATGAGGAAAAGTATTCATAGGCATAATTTTCAACTTGTCCAGACAAATTGGTCACGTTCAAATAGGTGTAAGGAAATGTGTTCAGTTTCTTATTTTTTACAGCGCTTCCATTGCTTCGTTTAAGTCCTGTTGCAACAGGAAGTAAGTAATTATTAACGGCTCCTATAGATGTAGGCGTTGCCGTGCCCTCAATCAGCAAACTTTCCGGACACATGAAAATAGACGTAAGCACTTGTCGATTGTCAAGTACGCCACTATTTCTGAGAAACTCTGTTAGCTGACTATACCCTTCGGACGTCGCGTCATATTTGAGGAAAACAGCTTGAGCATAGGTGTTGCCATAGAATGTGCCATCTATAACAGCGCTTCCATCGGGAGTAGTTGTCTGGCAAGCTACTATTTTCATTGGGCTGTTGGGTATAACGGGCTGCCATGTCGTCATTGCAACCATCTCGCCGGTGTAAACATCTTCTGGCAAAAGGTTGTCACCTACGTTATCGGTTGCAGAGTGTTCACGGAGTACAAAGCACTGTTGCAAATCCATCTCAGTAATCCACGTTTGGATAACGTCAATAGTATAGCTAATCTCACTGGTGATATTATTCACATAGGTAACATCATCAATGAAAGCATAGAACCATTTGTTCCCAAACGAGCTGTTCTGGAAAGCAATATAGTTGCAGTCGTACAGGTCTTCAACCTTGTACTGTACTCTTACCCTACCGCGCTTTGCCCTCTGGTAACTCATGTTGTCCACACGATACTTAGCCTTTGTGAGGAAATAGGCGTGCTGCCCTTCCTTATTAGGCCAGTAAAGGGTGTGCTCATAGTCCGGGTCGCAAGGGCAACCGCTTATGATATACAGTTTTCCATCAGGAAATACTTTCATATCTTTTCCTCCTTGGAGAGGGAGAGGGCGTGAACCCTCTCCCTATTGGTTTAACCCTTGACCAGTTCCACCATGTCGCCCACGCTGGCAGCAGCGTAATCGAACACGGCAGCGGTGCTGTAAGTAGCGCCGCCCAGCTCGCACTCAATCTTGCAGTTCGCAGCGTTGGGAGAGAAGATGAACGCGCCGTAAGGATGAACGGCAATCTTCTGGGCAACCATGTCGCCCGTCTGGATGAACTTGTAGTTGTAGTTGTTGATGGCAGCGGTATCCAGAGCCGGGGTCATGGTGATGACCGTACCTTCCTCGCTCTTGTCAATGCTCAGGATTTCAGCGTTGAACTTCGCGGGAGCCGCGATAGCAACAGCGTCATCAACGAACACGATAGCGTTGGAGAAGGGAGAACTGGAAACGGTCTTCCACACGTTGTAAAAGTAGTTCCAATACTCGCCGGAAGCGACGTACTTCTCGGTCATCTTGGCCTGATTGTCGTACACCTGGAACCACTCGCGGTCAGCGATGACAGCCTTGACGTTTGCCATCAGGGCCAGTTCATCAGTGGTAACAGGCTCAAGCTGGTCGCTGGCATCGACAATCACGGAGAACCGGTCATTGTCGAAGGTAGTCCAATCGTCAACCAGAATGAGATGGCCGGTGAAGGTCGCTCTATCCATGTTGAACGCAGCGGCCAGAACGTCCACGTCATAGGCCGCATTGAACTCGCTGTCCATGAAGATAAACTGGTCATCGCGAGGAGTGGTGGTATGAACACCGGAGTTGTTGTACTCAGTGCTCATAAAGGTCAGCTTGTTGCTCATGCCGCGGAACGCCTTGGCAGCGTTCTTCATGTCGGCAGCGTCAAACGCCTTGGGATAAATCTTGCCGTGAGAGATAGCCTTGATAAGCAGATACTTGAACAGCAGATACTCGTCGTACTCGGCGGCGGTGAACACGCTGTCCACGATGCGGGCAATCAGGTCGGTCACGCCCTCGGCAGACATGAAAGCCATGCGGAGGTCTTCGTCCTGAACGGTGATGGGATACTGGACGCGATAGTTCATCGCGTGGAAAGCGGTACGGACATCGGGCAGAGAACGCTTCAGTTCGCGACTCTCAGCTTTCTCAGCAGAGAACTCACGAGCCTTGCAGATGTTGACGAACACTTCCTCAACAGTCTCGCCGAACTCGAGATAGCCTTTCTTCAACTGAGCATAGGCGTTGTTGAACACCGCGCTCTTGATGCGCACCAGCGCGATACGGTTAACCAGAGAAGACAGGAACTGGTTAGCCAGAGCGGGATAGCCATAGAGCACCTCGCCCACCTTGGGAATGTCGGTTTCTTTAGTGATTTTAGGAACACTGTCCTGATACTCTGCGCTGGCGTTGGCGCGAATGGTATTCAGAATATCAATCGTGCTGGCGTTCAGCGTAGAAACTGCGATACGTTTTGCCATTGTTAGTTTCCTCCTTGTTCAAAAAGTTTGTCAAATGTGAGCTTTTCAGCCGGGTCAGGCTGCGGCTCGGGGTCAGGGTCAGCAGGCTTATCAGGATTGAAAAATCTTTCCTTGTACTTTGCCCGCCACTCTGCATCGTTCTGCTCGTACTTCTTCTTCCAATCTTCATTTTCAGGAGAAGACAGAGAGTTCAGGGTGTCGTGGATATCTTCCACGAAGGAAAGGGCTTCGTCCGAAGTATCCTCTCCAATGCGGGCACGCACAGCCGCCATGATTTCATCGATTTTCTTAACTGCCATGAGTGTCCTCCTTCAAAAATAGTTTGTACCACGTTTGCTTGCCAGCAATGCCATCGACTAAGATGCTGCGGGACTTCTGGAAGTCTATAACTGCCTGTTCCGTGTTGCGACCGAACTGACCGTCAGCTTTGGTGCGACCACAAGAGAACCCGTTACCGATTAGCATTTTCTGCAAAATCAGGACGTCCGGGCCTGTTGCCCCTCGTGCAATCTCTGCGACTTCGATACCGTACACAGTTTCCTCCTTCGGGTCACTATCCGGCACAATGCTATGTGCAATATAGTCGAACGGGAAATTCTTTCCCGGACAAGCCGTTGCGTTTACGTCACAATGTTTCTGAACAACCTTGACGGTTTTGTACTGAGAGGTCAAGCTCTTTACCAGTGCGCGGCCAGCTTCTTCCTGCGCGTTCTGCATCACTTCATTTTCGAAGTTACCTTCGAAACAAATACCAATACTGTCGTAGTTGTAACCACCGGCATGAGCACCGATACAATCGATGGGGCGGCCACGGTAAATGTCACCATCCTTGGTGATGAAGAAGTGATAGCCGATGCCTACCCAACCACGGGCTTTGTGCCAGCTATGCACCTGAACAGCGGAACAGTGGGAAGCCGCTGCGTGGTGCAGGATGATGCGATAGATGGGCTGTGTTCGTTTGGTGAGTTCGCCATTCCAAACATATTGGGGTTCGATGATTTTCATTTTACAGTTCCCCCTTATCCAGTTTGTCCACCAGCTTTTGCATTACGATGGTGTTGTTGTTCAAGGCTTCGGACAGCTCATGCGTTTCCTCTTTGTGCGTTTCCTGCATCTTGTTGATGTACCAAAAGCAAATCAAACAGACAACAATGGGAAAGCCAACAGAGGTAATGAGGGTGGTGATAGTGTTAGCGTCCATGACAATCTCCTTTCCGAAATTTTCTATAATAAATATAACATATCTATTGACATTTGTCAAGGGGTATGGTAAAATTTAGTGGGAGGGAATTTTTATGAAACCTCAATATTACGATGGAACTAAGCTGCTGTCCCTAATGGACATCAATGGAAACAAGCCAGAAATTTACATTTGTACGACTAACAGAACAGGGGGTAAAACTACATACTTTGGTAGACTTTGCGTGAACAGGTGGAAGGATAAACACGAGAAGTTTGCGCTGCTTTATCGGTATAAGTATGAGATGGATGACTGTGCGGAGAAATTCTTTAAGGATATTAGAACGCTGTTCTTTCCTGATATGGAAATGACGAGTAAGTCTAAGGCCGGAGGAATTTTCCATGAACTGTATCTGGACGGTGAAGGGTGCGGGTATGCACTTGCGCTTAATAGTGCCGACCAGATAAAGAAGTATAGTCATATATTCAGTGACGTAAAGCGGATACTGTTCGATGAATTTCAGAGTGAAACTAACCACTACTGCCCCGATGAAATAAGAAAGTTCTTATCTGTGCATACAAGTATTGCCAGAGGTCAGGGTGAACAGGCGAGATATGTTCCTGTCTTCATGCTTAGTAACCCGGTGAGTATCATCAATCCGTACTATACGGAGATGGGTATTTCCTCAAGGCTGAGAGATGATACTAAGTTCCTGCGCGGTGTTGGCTTTGTAATGGAACAGGGCTATGTGGATAGCGCAAGCAGAGCGCAGAAGGAAAGCGGCTTCAATCAGGCATTTGCTAAGAATGAGTACATGGCTTATTCAAGTGAGTGCGTGTACCTGAATGATAACAAAGCGTTCATTGAAAAGCCTAAAGGAGCTGGCGAGTATCTGGCTACTATTAGGTATAAGAATACTGACTACGCTGTGAGACAGTATGCGGACGCTGGCGTGATTTACTGTGATGATAGACCGGATAGTTCATTCCCGAGTAGAATTACAGTTACCACGGAAGACCACGATATCAACTATGTTATGCTGAAAAGGAATAGCTGGTTTCTTGATAGCATGAGATACTATTTTGAAAAGGGCTGCTTTAGATTTAAGGATTTGAAGTGCAAGGAAGCAATCCTGAAAGCGTTATCTTATTGACGCTATCTGCTGTTGTCAGCTACATTGTGTACACCGGGAAGCACGGGTGGAATAGACCGCCGGTTGTGCAGTCGGACAGCTTACCGCTTTGTAGCATCAACAGTTACAGATAGAGAAAGACCGATAGGTTTCCCTATCGGTCTTTCATTTTGCCACGGTATGAATGGTTGGCGCGTTTCTCCTGTTCTAGTGGTGTTTGGTTTACTACCTGAGATAGCTGTGAAGTTATGGAACAGTCCGGCATTGGACACTCGAAGCATGAGGTTGAGTATGGGCAGGTTTTTGTCTTACGGGCGCGGCGTATCTGTTCCATAGTGAGGGCTGGATTTCTCATGCGTGGTTGAATTGCTGGCACTCGCTGTCAGACATAATTTTGACGTAGCGACCGCAGTTGGCACAGATAAGGACACCGCAACAGTCGGGCGCGAAAGCGTAACGAGAAGGATAACTAATGAGTTCAAAGGTTTGGTTGCAGCAGGAGGGGCAAGTGTAGCCGTTGAAGGGGCGAGAGATTTTTCCGTATAGGTTTGATAAGGTTAGCTTATTCATCATTCCACCTCCTTAAAATTGATTGTCACCAAATGTCGTGACTACATCAAGTGTATCTTTACACCTCTCAAGCTGCTGTAACAGTTCTTGTTTATCGTTCTCAGTCATACCATCACCTCATTTTATAATCTGTATCTACCAACAGCACGCCACCGGGTATGCGTTTTGGCAGTAATTTTCCGGGAACACTAAGACCTATTGTAAAGTCTTCTATTGTTCGCCTAATTGGTTTGGTGTACTCTTTGTCCTCATATAGGAATTGCTTTTCGGGGTCTGTCATCGTTTCTTTTTCCTCGTCACTCCATCCCTCAATAGATTTTAGAAACAGTTTCTTACAGCTTTCAGGCATTCCGGCACAACGCACATTATAATATGGCGTGTCGATTGGCTCACAGTCTTCATGGGTAACGTGTTCGATATACGTCTTTTGTCGGACAAACCATCCGGCATCCCAACAGCTTTCCAGTTTCCAGCAGCAGAAATTTTTAGGGTGTACAGTTATTCCTTTTATTTCTTCTGGTGGAAGGTCACAGTGTATGCTATCAGTGTCAGCGTAAATGAAACCGGGTTTGTCTGGCCCGTAGTAATTGGCTTGTGCTGCGCGAATGGTAAAGTTACGGGCGTATGAAGTAATTGCAGAACCAACCGCTATGAAGCCGGGCAACTTGTCGTTTTCTGGCTGCGTGTAAAAACCTAAAACGCCGTTGCCTTTATCGTATGCTACCTTGAAACTGGATGACGTGGATGACGCCATTTTGCCGTATAGGTTGTTGAGAAACAGCTTTGCCAGTTCTCGTTGTGCTCCTTTGGAACGTAATTTAATTTCCTTGTACTTGTTAATGTACTCGTCAAATATTCCGAACGCTGCATTGAAGTAACAGCCGTCAAGGATTTCAAAGTCTACCAGCTCATAGTGCTCTTTGAATAGTTTGAAGTCTGTCATGGTCATTGTGAGAGTTACTGTTGTCGGTACGACTTCGTGGTTGAGATTGATTATTTCCTTGCAGTATTCACCGGTTTCTTCGTTGAGGACATCACTCGTTTCAAGCATTTCAGTTGCTCGATATCTGAAAGTGTTTTTAATTTGTATGAAAGGTAATTTGTTTGGTCTAATATAAAAGCGTGTGGTGAAGCGGACAAAGTAATACTTCCCTAATTCCATTGCTTCAAGTGGGATAAAGTCCCCCTTCCAAAACGTTGGCTCTTTGAATGGATACCAGTTTCCGCTTTCACTGGACATCATTGATGGGTATAGGCTGTTTACATCTGCTGTGGTGCCGTTGTGTTTTATTTGCTTCTCTTTTCCTTTCACAAGGTAGCACCAACCTCCGTGATAGGAATGCTTGATGTAATCTCCTGCTGTAGGAGAGCCGTATAGGTCTTTGTCTATAGGTATTTCGTATAGGTTGGGAAACATTCCCTTGTAGGTTTTTGTGCCTACGGATTTCTTGTACTCTGAAAGACAGCAGCTTCCTATGGTAAGCTTGTCGTGCCCCTCTGCAAACATAATTTCAAGTGCTTCTTTTACTACAAGAACGTCATTTGCTATGTACTGCTGTTCTTCTGGTGTGATTGGACAACCGGCGTAACGTAGGCCTGTATATTCCATGTCAAGTTTCTTATGCTTTGTGCCAAAACTTTCACCTATTCGCTTTACGCTAAAGGGGAGAAGTTTAAGGCTATCTCTTATTTCTATGATGTGGTCATGTGTTTTTATGAGGATACGATACCATTGACCCATAGCTGATATTGCATAGGCTATCTCTCCGTTTCGCATATCTTTTGCTTGGTGCATTTTAACTGTATCGTCTGCAAGCTTCTCTGTTGACTGAGTAAATTTGCGGTCAAGTAATAGGTATGAAAGCCAGAAAGAGCCATCAAATTTTAGGTTATGATAATAGCATAGAATGTTACAATCAAGGGAGACAAAGTATTCAAATTGCTCGTGGATACTGTGAAAGATTTGCACATCTTCGGTGCCTATTTCTACACAAGCAGACGCCCAAACCTCAGTATTCACTTGTCCTTTGTATACCGTTGTTTCAAAGTCCCCTACAAATACTCGGTTGGTGCGTTTCTTCATGGTGATTAGGCTGGCATGAAGCTTTCGATTTGCTGCTCAAGGTCTATGCTCTCATGCGTGGAGAGGTTACGACCTAATATTATCTGAGCAAAGCCAGCAAGTTCACCTTGCATATAGTTAAAGTCTGTTCTGTCACCAGAGCCACCGTACAGGATTTGAGTAGCTAACATATTTGCCATCTCTGCGTTTGCTTCAAGACGTGCAGCTACGTTTTGTACTCCTTCCTGCGCAATAGCCATTTCAAGCATTGCTTTCAGTTTGTTCTTATCTCTTGTCTTTAGTTTTGTAAATGCGCTGTTCTCGTATGTCTCACCTTTGGTGTTTGGATTTACCCACTCGGTGAGGGGTTGCCATTCGTCTATTTTTCGCTGAATTTCTGTGAGAACTTTGCCTAAATCGGTGGGCAAACCTTGAGTTGTTTCTGGTTCTGTAATTAGCGCTCTCCTGCGTCTGGTTTCTGCTGCTTTTCGTGCTGCTATGCTGCGCTCTTGTGCGCGACGTTCAACGCCTGTTATTGCATGAGGGGTTGGGGTGGACTGGTCGATATAAAATGCCGCTTCATATAGGTTTGCACCGGGTTTAGGTGTGTAACCTTTCGGGAACATATAACCTCGCTTTTGAAGTGCCTTGATTTGTCGGCGTAACTTCTCAGCTTCGGTACGTTTTGCCATCTCGTCATCCTCCTTCTTGATAAGAAAGGGAGCCTAAGTGATTAGGCTCCCTTTTCTGTTGGTCTGAATGGATTAAAAATACTTGTCCATGCTGGTATCGCGGTAAACGTCCTTGCTCGGGGTGTAATCAGACACCCACAGAACAGGAACAGCTTTGACCTCACCAGTCACCACGTCAGTGTAAGTCTCCTTAGAGATGTTGCACTGGTACTGAATGAGGTCGATGTTGGCGGGGCACTCAGGAGCGCCACAAGCTTCGCGGAACTTGACCTTGATTGCCTTCTCGTCACCGGGCATGGTGGTGAAATAGGTCTTGAACTTCTTACCGTCATTGGCGGTGCGCTGCTTGGAAAATACAGTGATGGTGATAGTCTTGCTCATTTTCTGTTCTCCTTTTTGTTGTTTTTCTTGTTAAATGTTTTGACGGGACAACGCTTATTGAGTAAAGCCTGTATACAGATTTCTCTGATAGGGCATTCACGACAAGCCTTACTCATGCTCCTTGGCGGTGCGGGCGGGCAGAATGTCCGCATTGGCGATGAAGTCGGTTTCCTTCATGCCGTACAGGGTTTCCTTGACCTCGGACGCTACGATATGGACAGCCTTGATATCCTCGTTGTCGATGACAGCAGCGGCAGCCTTGAGCATAGCAGCGTTGTCCTTGTAGGTGCGGGGCAGGGTCACAGTGGTGTTGAAGGGTTCGCCCTGCTTGATGTCCATGCACAGAACGTTCACCTCCGTGGTCTGAATGGTGCGGGTAATCATGGGGGTCTTAGCCATTTGTTTGTTCTCCTTTCGTTGTGTTGGTTTTGTTGATTTTCGGGAACAGGAGAGTTGCACTCCTGCGAGGGAACGCCCTTCCCGGTGTGCCGGGCGGTTAAACCCGGCAAATGAGGGGAAAATGAGATGACACACTAACCTTTCGGCAATGATATTGTATCATAGATTGGGGCTGGTGTCAATAGGGAATTTGGGAATTTGGGAAATTGTAACCGAGTGTGAAAATTTTAACAATGTGCAAATTTTATGCGTGTCTTTCCGGGTAATATTTTACATAAGTCCAATGCTTACTTTCGGCAAGATTATTGGAAGCAAGGCAGCCGCCACATTGCCAAAATTCTTCGTCGTTAAGGCCTAAATGAAAAATACGCAATTTGGCTAAACGGTGCCACTGGCCGCAACGATAACATTGCACTTTAGTGACTACTTTCTGCTTCACTATAGACCCTCCTTGCATAACTAAGACCTCCTTACTGCTTCGGCTAATGCTTCGCGTAGTTCTGGGCGTGTGATTAGGCCAGGTACGGATACAAGCCCGTCACAGGAATACGGTGTTTCGACCGGGAACGGGCACTCTGTAAAGCGACCACATAGACCGCCTGTTTTGGCACAGATATATTCGTTTTTGTATAGCTTTGGTTCGCAAAACGGACAGTCGATGGGTTCGTGTGGCATTTCGTCTACCAGATAACGCATTATTCACCCCTCCTTTTCAGTTCCTTGTGCGCGATAAGCCATAGGTCACGGTAGTAGATGCAGAGGTTACGCCACTGACAACCGGTGCAGGTTTTACGGGATGTGCAAAGGCGATGGAGAGCAGAGCGCGAGTTGTCGGTGAGTTCCTTGAGCTTGACAAGTTCAGGTTCGGTGAAACGTGTTACGTCTATCATGTCGTTTGTTTTCTCCTTTTGTTGTATTTTGGCGTGGTGCCCGATGCGCCGGATTATTCCGGCGCGTTTTCGGCTTTGCCACGGGGCGGCAAAACGGTGGCGAGGTTGATAAAGGTCTGTTCGTCCATGCCGTACAAACGGGTTTCCGTGGTGTGGTTAACGATAGCGACAAGCTTGAGGGTTTCGGTTTCGTGCTGGGCGCGGAGTTCTGCGAGAACTTTAGCGTCTGCATAGTGAGTGCCGAGAACGTAGTCAATGTCGCGTACTTCGGCAGTTTCAACGTTCAGGGTGCGGACGGTGTAGGTGTGCAGGTCAATGGTGCGTGTAATCATGCGCTTCATTTTGTTTTCTCCTTTGTTGTTTGAAATATTTGGGTTTTGCCCGATGCGGGTGTCAGGCAAGCTGCCACCCGTAATGCAATAAGCACTGCATTTTTGCTTCTTTTTCAGCACATTTCTTGTACCAGTATTCCTTGCTTGACTGCTGCCAAAAATTTACGTCATGGTGCTTTACAAACACCGCAACAGGAAATTCCTGCCCTTCGAAACAAGGCATAACCTTTACAATAGCGCGTACCGGTATTTCTTTCATTTTTTCATTTCTCCCTTGTCGTTTGTTTTGGTGTAGCCCGATGCCAGCCTATTTAGTAAATAGGCGGCACAATGAGGTTGGCTATGACGTTCGCGCAAATAAGATAGCCTAATAGCGCGACTATGAACAATACGTTTTGCCAAAAATTCCATTGTTTCATGTGAAACACCTCACATTTCCATGTCGTAGCTGTTGGCGTATGTTTCGACATGCAGCATGAGAACGCCTGTGTCGGGGTGCGTGTACTCGAACGCAGCGGTGAAAAAGTTACTGTTGTGCGAAAGTACTGTTAGGCGTCTACCGTTCATTTTGTCACGCTTGCGCTGACAGTATTCCCATGCATGAAGCTTTGCAACGCTGTAAGAGTTGTATACATCGTCAAGCGTCAGCGGGATATAAATGCGGGAATACTGATTGACATAGGAACGCGCTTTTTTGCCTGTAATATACATAGTTATTTCTCCTTTGTTTGAAATTGGTGTAACCCTATGCAGGGATATAAATCCCTACATAGTGCGCGCATTTCGTCGTAATTTTCAACGACTCTACTTCCCTTTCCCGGTATCGCACATTTTATCCGGGTGGATAGGCGGATTGAGTACCGCCGGGGCTTTTACCAAACAACAATTTGGAGCGGCTACCGTAGACGCGGGACGCGCTCTTGTTTCACATGAAACAGTCGCGGCACGTTACCCCATGTTACGGGTTACTGTTGGCCCATGTTCAGTTGTCAAAGTGCACGCCCTTAGCCCTGGACACCAGACCCCTGACGCTTGCGGCACCCTTGCGGCTGCCGGGGCGGTTCGGGTTCGCGCCCCTCTCTATGGTCTTATGATA
>OMBG01000715.1_pt1 | contig 16727 bp, 13 predicted proteins | sample 1674251 | NCBI WGS metagenome assembly OMBG01 (sample SAMEA103958153, study PRJEB25191) | human gut metagenome | reverse complement strand
AGCTGGCGAAGGAGTGGATGATCGACTTCGACGAGACCGGCTCCATCGGCAAGCGGTACCGCCGCGAGGACGAGGTGGGTACGCCGTTCTGCATCACCGTGGACTTCGACACCGTGGGCGACGCGGAGCACGCGGGCGACAACTGCGTCACCGTCCGTGAGCGCGACACCATGGAGCAGGTGCGCGTGCCCATCAGCGAACTGAAATCCTATCTGGCGGAGAAGCTGGCGTACTGAGCGCAATAAGCAAAAAAGAAAGAGCCCTTCGGCTCTTTCTTTTTTACTCATATATCCAGCAGCTTCAGCTCGTCCTCGTCCACCTTCCGCAGCTCCCGCTTGTTCATGATCTCGTACATACAGGGCACCACGAACAGCGTCATCAGCGTGGCGTACAGCAGTCCGCCGATGCAAACCACGGCGATGGGCTGCATCAACGCCGTACCGGCGTTTTTCGCGGCGGCGGTGACGATCAGACCCAGTATGGTGGTCAGGCTGGTCATCAGGATCGGTCTGAGCCGCGTCACGCAGGCGTCGATGATGGCGTCCCGCCGCTCCATGCCCGCCAGACGCTGCTGGTTGATGTAGTCCACCAGCACAATGCCGTTGTTGACGATGATACCCACCAGCATGACGAAGCCGATCAGACTGATGACCGACACCTCGATCCCCACCGCCAGCAGCGCGAAGAAGCCTCCGGTGAACGCCAGCGGTATGGTGAACATGACGATGAACGGCGATTTCAGCGACTGGAACTGCGCCACCATAATGAGGTACACCAGCACCACGCCCAGCAGCAGCATCAGCATCAGCTGCCCCATGGCGTCCATGATCTGCTCGTTCTCGCCGTTGTACTCCACCGTGACGCCCTGGGGCAGCGTCACGCTGCCCAGTGCCTGCTGCACCGCGTTGGTCACGTGGGTGATGTTATAGCCCTCCGCCAGCGTGGCGGTGACGGTGACGCAGCGACGCTGCTGGTCGCGGGAGATGGTGTTCATGGACACCGTCTCCTCCACCGTCGCCACGTCGCCCAGCGCGAAGGTCTTGTCCTCGTCCTCCTCGTCCTCGCCGGTGATCTGGCTCAGCTGCCCGGAGGCACCGCCCACGGCGGACGACGTGCTGTCCGGGGTGATCTTCATGTCCAGCAGCTTCTCTTTCGTGAGGACGCTGCCCTCCGCCGCGTCCACGGTCAGATCCATGCTGTTGCTGTCCAGCGTAATGTCGGAGACGCTGGCGGAGCTTTGCAGCGCGGCAGCCACCTTCATGTAGATCTGCGCCACGGTCATGCCGTGCTCCGCCGCCGCCTTCCGGTCAATGACCACCTGCAACGCCGGAGCGGACTCGTCCAGCCCGTCGTTGACCTCGCCCACGCCCGTCACCTGCTCCAGCCGCTGGGCGATGGCGCGGGCACTGTCCTGCAGCTCCTCCATGTCGCTGCCGAACACCTGCAGCGAAACGCCGCTGCCGGTCATATAGCTCATCATCTCGCTCATAACGCCGGCGGCAGTGACCTTACAGGGCAGGTCGGCGCACAGCGTCTCGATCTCCTTCCCCGCCACGGAGCCGAAGGTGCCCTCCGGCATGGTGATATAGCCGGTGACGTCGTATTCCCCCGTTTCGCCGCCCGCCATATTCAGTCCGCCCATGTCGCCGCCGCCCATCATAAAGCCCGCGTCCTCCACATCCTCCACGGACATGACGCGCTGGATGACCGTGTCCGCCAGCTTCACCGCCTCCTCGCGGGTGGTGCCCTCCGGCATGGTGACCGTCAGGGACAGGTTGTTCATGTCCATCTCCGGCATGAACGTAAAGCCGCGGCTCACCGCCGCCCAGCCGCTGGTCACCAGCAGCACAAGGGACAGCAGCAGCACGCCCGCCTTGTGATCCAGCGCAAAGACGATGGACTTCCGATAGGCGGGATAGAGCCGATCCAGCAATCCCGGCTTCTGCACCTTCTCCCGGCGCAGCATACCGGACGCCATAGCGGGCACCAGCGTCAGTGCCACCAGCAGGCTCGCCAGCAGCGAATAGGTGATGGTCAGAGCCAGATCGGTGAACAGCTGGCGCGTCAGCCCCTCCACGAACACGATGGGCGCGAACACGCAGACGGTGGTCAGCGTGGACGCCGCCACCGCGCCCAGCACCTGCTGTGCGCCGGACACCGCCGCCTGCACCACGGTGGCACCCTTCGCCCGCAGCCGGTAGATATTCTCAATGACCACCACCGAGTTATCCACCAGCATACCCACCGACACCGCCAGACCGCTTAGGGAGATCATGTTGATGGTCACGCCGGTGAAGTACATGAGCACCACGGCGAAAATCACGCTGATGGGGATAGACACCAGCGTAATGACCGTGGGCCGCCAATCCCGCAGGAACAGATACAGCACCACCACGGAGAACAGCGCGCCCCACAGCAGGGACGAGGTAATGGTCTCCACGATGAGATAGATATAGTCGCCCTGATCCATCAGCGGCGCGAAGTCCAGCCCCTCGTACTCCTCCGTCAGCTCCTGAAATCGGTTGGTAATGTTGTTGTTCACCGCCGCCGTGGCGTAGTTGGACTGCTTGGTGAAGGAGAGCAGGATACCGTTGCCGCCGTTGACCTTGGTATAGAGCTGGTCGGCGTTGTCCGTGACCACCACGGTGGCGATGTCGCCCAGCGTCACCGGCTCGATACCCTCCATGCCCAGATCCAGCAGCACCATATCCTCCAGCTCCTGCCGGGTGGCGACGCTGCTGCCCACGGACACCATGTATTTCACGCCGCTCTCGTCCTCGATGTACCCGGCGGGCATATCAAAATTCTGCGCCGTCAGCAGCTGGCTGACGGTGGACAGGGACAGCATACCGCCCACGTCCGTGTCCTCGACGATGGTTTTATAGGCTTTCTTGATCTGCTCCAGACCGCTCTCGATCTGGGTCTTTGCCTGCCCCAGCTGGATGTCCGCCTCCGTCAGCTGCGTCAAGCCGTCGATCAGGGACAGCGCGGCGTCGTAGACCTCGCCCTCCACCTGGGCGCGGAGCCTGCCGCTCTCCATGTCCGCCAGCAGATTGCCCAGCGTCCGCCGCAGCTCCACCAGCGTCTTGTTCAGCTGCTTCAGCGTCTCCTGTAACTGCTTCAGCTCCTCGGGGGTCATTCCGCCGCCGCTGCCGCCTCCGCCGAAGTCCACGTCCGGCAGCACGGAGTACACGTCCTTCAGCTTGTCGTACATATCGTCCACGGCGTCACCGGCTTTGCCTGCCACGCCGGAGGCGATGGAGCGTTTCGCCTTGGCAAGCTCCTCCTCGCCCTTTTCCACCTCCGCCTTGGCGTCCTTGAGCTTCTGCTCCGCCTTTGCCAGCTGCTTCCGCAGGGCGTCCATCAGCTTTTCCGACAGCGCGTCCAGCTTCGCCTCGTCCAGAATGACGTGCGCCTCCCGCGTCACCGCGCCGCTGACGCTGATGCTTGCCACGCCGGACACGCCCTCCAGCTTCGGGGTAAGCTCCTCCGTGACGAAGTCGCTGAGCGCGTACACGTCCGAGCCCTGGCGGGACACGGCGGCCACCATCACCGGCAGCATGGAGGGATTGATCTTCAGCACATAGGGCGCGGACACCGTGTCCGCCCAGCCCCCCTGCAGCACGGAGATCTTCTGCTGGATGTCCACACTGATGGTGTCCATGTTGGCTCCGTCCTCAAATTCCAGCATGACCATGGACACGCTGTCCTGACTGGTGGAGGTGACCTCCTTGATCTTGTCCAGCGTCGCCATGGACTGCTCCACCGGCTTGGTGATGGTCTGCTCCACCGCCTCCGGGCTGGCTCCGGGGTCGGAGGTGACGATAATGACGTAGGGGAAATCCATGTTGGGCAGCAGGTCGGGCGTCATCCGCAGATACGCCACCACGCCCAGCACGATCACCGCCAGCACCGCCACGAAAACCGTCAACGGTTTTTTCACGCTGAAGCCCGCCATATCCTCACTCCTTCCCCGCCCCCAAAGGGCGCAAAGCTGCGATTTTGAATTTTAGTGTATCATTCCCGCCGGGAAGTTGCAAGAGAGGCGGCGGATAATTCACGAAAGCGTTACAAATACAGGGCTTTGGCGGAAAATGGCGCATCTGCCGCGCCCCCTTCCTCTCCCCGGCAAAGGAAAAACGCGGACGCTTCCGCGTCCGCGTTTTTCCCTTTTCTGTTGGGATGATGATGGTTCTGGTCTTTGTCATAGGGAACATCTCTTTTCCAGCTTTTCCACCATCCGGGTGAACTCCTCCGGCAGAGGACAGTGCAGCTCCACCGTCTCCCCCGTGCGGGGATGGACGAACCGCAGCCCCGTGGCGTGGAGACACTGCCCCGTCAGCCCCGGCACCGGCTTTTTCGCGCCGTACACCGTGTCCCCCAGGATGGGGTGCCCGATGTGCGCCATGTGGACGCGGATCTGGTGGGTGCGCCCCGTCTCCAGACGGCAGCGCAGGTGGGTCACGCCGGGATACCGCGCCACCACCTCCCAGTGGGTCACGGCGCGGCGGCCGCCCGCCACCACCGCCATCTTCTTCCTGTCGCTGCTGCTCCGTCCGATGGGCGCGTCCACGGTGCCGCTGTCCTGCCGCATATTGCCGCTCACAAGGCACTCATACGTCCGGGACAGGGAGTGGTCGCTGAGCTGTGCGCTGAGGGCGGCGTGCGCCGCGTCGTTCTTGGCGGCGATGATCAACCCGCTGGTGTCCCGGTCAATGCGGTGGACGATGCCGGGACGCTTCTCCCCGCCGATACCGGAGAGACTGTCGCCGCAGTGGTGCAGCAGTGCGTTCACCAGCGTGCCGTCCGGGTGTCCCGGCGCGGGATGCACCACCAGCCCCTTGGGCTTGTTCACCACAATAACGTCCCCGTCCTCGTACACCACGTCCAGAGGGATGTCCTGCGCCGTCACCGCCGTGTCCCGCACCTCCGGGATGTCCACGCTCACGCGCTCCCCGCCCGCAAGGCGGCAGCTTTTCGCCGCCTGCTTTCCGTCCACGCGCACGTGTCCCGAGGCGATGAGCTGCGCCGCCTGGGAGCGGGACAGCGCACCGTCCTGCGCCAGAAACGCGTCCAGCCGCAGCCCCGCCTGTTCAGTTGTGGCTGTCAGCTCCCGCGTCATGGTTCGGCTCCTTCTCCCGCTTGTCGTATTTTTCGTAGAACCACAGGTAGTACACCGCGCCCAGCACCACGCCGATGACCACGAAAATATCCGCCAGATTGAAAATGGGGTAACTGATAAACTCCAGATCAAACATATCCACCACGTACCCCCGGCAGACCCGGTCGATCATGTTGCCTACGCCGCCGCCCAGCACCAGCATGGCGGCGGTCAGTCCCAAGGGGTGACGGACGATCCTCTTCACCACCAGATACACCACGGCGGCCATCAGCACCACCGTCACCACCGCCAGCAGCCCCGTTTTGCCGGAAAAGCTGCTCCACGCCGCGCCGGTGTTGTGCAGCCGGGTCAGGCGCACGATACCCGGCAGCAGCGGGGCGGACTGCCCCACGGTCAGGTGGGAGGTGACCCACCACTTCAAAAGCTGGTCGCCGCCGATGCAGGCCGCCAGCAGGATCATATACCACATATTGCTTCCTCCCGGAGAAATAGTACCCCTATCATATCCCATTTGCCGCAGGATTGCAACGTTTATTGCGTTCCCTTCCTTGTATTCCTCCCGCAACTATGCTACAATATCCCCGAAATTCAAACTTCGCCCTTTGGGGCAGGGAGGTCACTTTGGACAGAACGCAGGTACAGATCCCCGCCGCGCAGCTGGAACGCCAGCGGGACTTTGAAGCAAAAATAAAGGAAATGCACAGCCACCGCCCCCTCCGCGCCATGGTGGACACCTTCGGCTGCCAGCAGAACGTGGCGGACAGCCAGCACATCATGGGTATGCTGGAGGCCATGGGCTGCACGTTCACCGACGACGCGGCGCAGGCGGACGTGGTGGTGCTGAACACCTGCGCCATCCGCGACCACGCGGAGAAACGGGTCTACGGCAATCTGGGCGCGCTGACCCACACCAAGAAGGCAAACCCGGCGCAGGTCATCTGCCTGTGCGGCTGCATGGCGCAGCGTCCGGAGGTGGCGGAAAAGGTGCGCCAGTCCTACCGCCACGTGGATCTTGTGTTCGGACCCCAGGCACTGTGGAAGTTCCCGGAGCTTCTCTATCAGGTCTACACCCAGCGGCAGCGCGTGTTCTCCGTGGCGGACGAGCACGGCTCCATCGCCGAGGGGCTTCCCGTGGTGCGGGAGGGGCGCACAAGGGCGTGGGTGTCCATCATGTACGGCTGCAACAACTTCTGCTCCTACTGCATCGTGCCCTACGTCCGCGGCAGGGAGCGCAGCCGCGACCCGGAGAAGATCATCGACGAGGTGCGCGGTCTGGTGGCGGAGGGCTTCAAGGAGATCACCCTGCTGGGGCAGAACGTCAACTCCTACGGCAAGGATCTGGGCACCGGCTACGACTTTGCCGACCTGCTCACCGCACTGGACGAGATCGAGGGCGACTATCTCCTGCGCTTCATGTCCTCCCAGCCCAAGGACGCCACCTGCAAGCTCTTCGACGCCATGGCGAACTGCCGCCACGTGGCAAAGCAGCTGCACCTGCCGGTGCAGTCCGGCTGTGACCGGGTGCTCCGCGCCATGAACCGCCCCTATGACGTGGCGAAATACATGGAGCTGATCACCTACGCCCGGAGCGTCATGCCTGAGCTGGTGCTGACCAGCGACGTGATCATCGGCTTCCCCGGCGAGACGGAAGCCGAGGCCATGGAGACTGTGGCTCTGGTGGAGAGGGTGCGCTTCGACGCGCTGTTCACCTTCATCTTCTCCCCCCGCCCCGGCACGCCCGCCGCCAAGATGGACGACCCTGTGCCCCGGGAGGAAAAGCAGAAGTGGTTCGACCGGCTCTGCGCCGTGCAGAACACCGTCTCCGAGGAGCTGCACCGCCAGTACGTGGGGCAGACGCTCCGCTGCCTTGTGGACGGCGAGAGCGACGACGCCCGCTGGCCGCTGACCGCCCGCACCGCCGGCGGACGGCTGGTGCACTGCACCGGCGACAAGTCCGCCGTGGGCGAATACCGCGCCATCAAAATCACCGACAGCAACACCTGGGCGTTGTTCGGCGAGCTGGCGCAGTAACGAAAAAAGACGCAGAAAAACCCCCACCGAACGGTGGGGGTTTTTCCGTGTGTGTGTTTGTGTTAGGAGAGAGAGAAAATCACATCAGGAAGCTTTGTTCCTTTGGATGATGTTATATTACCCGGTAAATTTGGCTGAATCTTGAATCGTCAATGAACATTCTGTGAATTATGCCCGCTTTTCACCGAAATTTTCTGCTCTCCGCCACCGCCAGCTGGTCGCAGCGGTTGTTTTTCTCGTTCTCTGCGTGCCCCTTGACCCAGTGATAGCGCAGCTGATGAACGTCCGTCAAGGCGAGAAGCGTCTCCCACAGGTCGCTGTTCAGGGCGGGCTTTTTGTCGCTCTTGACCCAGCCCCGCTTCTGCCAGCTCCGCGCCCAGCCCTTCTCCAGCGCGTCGATGACGTACTTGCTGTCGGAGTACAGCTCCACGATACACGGCTCCTTCAGCAGCCGCAACGCCTCGATCACGGCGGTCAGCTCCATGCGGTTGTTGGTTGTCTCCGGCGCGCCGCCGGACAGCTCCTTTTCCGCGTCCTTGTAGCGGAGGATCGCCCCCCAGCCGCCGGGTCCGGGATTGCCGCTGCAAGCACCGTCGGTGTAAATTTCAACTGTTTTCATACGTCTCTCATTTCTCGCTGTCTCTCCGGTTTTCCAGCCCATCTGTCCGGAGATTTCATGCCGCCTCTCCGGGGGAGTCTCACGTCTCCACCTCTACCACGTGTACCACGCCGTCGCCCACGGTGAAGCGCACGTTTTTCCCGGCGTAGCGCATCCCGTACACCCGCTCGCTGTCCTCCTGATACCGCGGGCGCGGGTCGGCACTCAGCGCACTGAGCAGCCCGTGCCGCTCCCCGCTGTCGAACTGCGCCAGCAGCTCCGGCGGGAAGTCCACCGCCAGCATTTCCCCGGCGTCCCCACCGGTGAAGCCCCCCGCCGCGTCGGGATAGCTGTCCGCATACGCCAAGTAGGGCTTGATGTCGAAGATCGGCGTCCCGCTGACCATGTCCGCGCCCCGGACGTACAGCACGGGGCTGTCCGCCTCGTCCAGCGACACGTGCTCCAGCTCCACGGCGGAAAGTCCCAGTCCGTTGGGGCGGAAGGGTGAACGGCTGGCGAACACGCCCACGCGCTCGTTTCCGCCCAGCCGCGGCGGGCGCACCGTGGGCGACCAGCCGTGTCCCGCCGCCCTGTCAAACTGCCAGAGCAGCCAGATGTGGGAAAAGCCCTCCAGCCCCCGCACGGCGTCGCAGTCCCGGAACGCAGGCGCGAACACGATGCGCCCCGGACAGTCGGCGATGCCGCTCTGCCGCGGCACGCCGAACTTCTCGTCAAAGGGCGTCTCAATATAGGCGATGGGTGTGATCTCGCTCATGTTATCGCTCCCTCATGCCGGTGTCGGTCAGATGCGCCGTGATGTCCTTGGGCAGCCGGAACAGCCGCGCCAGCTCCCCGGCGGCGATCACCACCATTCCTGCCACGATGATCCAGATATTCCGCACGGTGCCGGCGGTGAAGAACATCGCCAGCAGCACCAGCAGCAGACCCATATTGATGCGCCCGTTGCCCTCCTCGATCCGGCAAAGCTCCTCGTCCTTCTCGTAGATGACCTTGTTGTACACGAAATTGCCCCTTGCCGCCGCATTGTGATACAGCGTCTTGGTGAAATACTGCCACCGCGTCAGGGGCACCGTAGCTTCTCTGGGCGCGCTGCTCATACGTTCTCCTCCGGCGTCTCGTCCTTCTCCTCCGGGTCGGCGAGGGCAAGGGAGATGACCTTATCCCCCTCCTCCTTGAAGCGCATGACGATAACGCCCTGTGTGGCGCGACCCGCCACGCGGATGTTCTCCACCGGCGTGCGGATCAGAATACCCGCCTCCGTCACCAGCAGCAGATCCTCCGTGCCGTCCACCAGCTTCATGCCGATCACGCAGCCTGTCTTTTCCGTGACCATGTAGTTGCGGATACCAAGCCCGCCCCGGTTGGTGATGCGGTACTCCTCGATGGGCGTCCGCTTGCCGTAGCCGTTTTCGGTGATGGACAGCACCGTTTTCCCCTCGTCGGCACGGGCGGCACCGATAACGAAGTCGCCCTCCCGCAGCCGTATGCCGCGGACGCCCACGGCGGTGCGTCCCATGGCGCGCACGTCCGTCTCGTCGAAGCACACCGCCTGCCCGTCGTGGGTGGCGATGAGCACCCGGTCGTGACCCCTGGTCTCCGTCACGGAGATCAGCTGGTCGCCCTCGTCCAGCGTCAGAGCGCGGATACCGTTGTTCCGCAGGTTCTTCAGCGCGCTGACCTCCAGCCGCTTCACCGTGCCGTTCCGTGTGGTCATAAACAGATACAGCTGCTCGTCCGCCGTCTCCCGGAAGTGGAGCATGGCCTGCACCCGCTCGCCCGTCTCCACCTGCAAAATGTTGACGATATTCATGCCCTTGGCGGTCTTGCCGCTCTCCGGGATCTGATACCCCTTCTTGCGGTAGACCTTGCCCGTGTCGGTAAAGAACAGGATATAGTCATGGGTGGACGCGGTGAACACATCCACCACCGTGTCCTCCTCCCGGGTGGTGATGCCCTTCTTGCCCATACCGCCCTTGCTCTGGGCGGCGTATTCGCTCACCGGCGTGCGCTTGATGTAGCCGTTCTCCGTCAGAGTAAAGACGCACTGCTCCTCCTCGATGAGATCCTCGATGTCCAGCTCGTCCTCCACGTCCTGGATCTCCGTCTTGCGCTCGTCGCCGTACTTTTCGGCGATGGCGGTCAGCTCTTCCTTGAGGATCGCCTTCACTAGATTCTCGTCGCCCAGTATCCGCAGATAGTTGGCGATACGCTCCTCCAGCTCCTTGTATTCCGCCTGCAATTTCTCCCGGTCAAGCCCCTGCAACGCCTTGAGGCGCATATCCAGGATCGCCTGCGCCTGCACCTCGTCCAGCCCGAAGCGGGACATCAGATTCTCCTTGGCGTTGTCGTAGCTGCTGCGGATGATCTTAATGACCTCGTCAATGTTATCCTGCGCGATGAGCAGACCCTCCAGCAAGTGCGCCCGCTCCTGCGCCTTCTTCAGATCGAACTGCGTCCGGCGGACGATGATCTCCTCCTGGAACTTCAGATACTCGTCGATAATATGCCGCAGGGACAGTATCTTCGGCTGCCGCTGGTTCTCCACCAACGCCAGCATATTGATGGCAAACGTGGTTTGCAGCTGGGTCTGGGCAAACAGCCGGTTCAGCACCACCTGCGGATTGGCGTCCCGCTTCAGCTCGATGACCACCCGCATACCGTTGCGGTCGGACTCGTCCCGGATGTCGGAGATCCCCTCCAGCCGCTTGTCCTCCACCTGGTCGGCGATGGCCTTGATGAGCATTCGCTTGTTCACCTGATAGGGCAGCTCCGTGATGATAATGCGCGTCCTGCCGCTGCTGAACTCCTCAAATTCGTGCCGTGCCCGCACCATCAGCCGTCCCCGGCCGGTGGCGTAGGCGGCGCGGATGCCGCTTCTGCCCATGATGATACCCCTCGTGGGGAAATCGGGGCCCTTCACGTGCTCCATCAGATCGGCAAGGGTGGCGTCCGGGTCGTCCAGCACGCAGATACACGCACCGATGACTTCCCGCAGGTTGTGGGGCGGGATGTTGGTGGCCATACCCACGGCGATACCGCTGGAGCCGTTCACCAGCAGGTTGGGGAACCGGCAGGGCAGCACCCTCGGCTCCTTCCGCATCTCGTCGAAGTTGGGGTCCCAGTCCACCGTGTCCTTCTCGATGTCCCGCAGCAGCTCGTTGGAGATCTTGCTCAGCCGCGCCTCGGTGTAACGGTAGGCAGCGGGGGGGTCGCCGTCCACGGAGCCGAAGTTGCCGTGTCCGTCCACCAGCATATAGCGCATGGAGAAATCCTGCGCCAGACGCACCAGCGCGTCGTACACGGAGGCGTCGCCGTGGGGGTGATACCGGCCCAGCACGTCGCCCACGCAGGTGGCGGACTTCTTAAAGGGCTTGTCAGAGGTCAGGTTGTCCTCGTACATGGCGTAGAGAATACGCCGGTGTACAGGCTTCAGACCGTCCCGCACGTCGGGCAGCGCACGTCCCACGATAACGGACATGGCGTATTCGATATAGGATTTCTCCATCTCCGGCACCAGCGGGGACTCCACGATGTGCTGGTCGGGGAAACGGATCTCCTCAGGGTCGTATTGGGGCTTTTTGCTCATTTATTCCAGCCCTCCTTAATAATCCAAATTCACAGCGTACTGTGCTTTGCGCTCGATAAATTCCTTCCGCGGCTCCACCTTCTCGCCCATGAGGACGGTAAACGTGGCGTCCGCCTTCACCGCATCGTCCAGCGTAATGCGCCGCAGCGTCCGGGTGTTGGGGTCCATAGTCGTCTCCCACAGCTCGTGGGCGTCCATCTCACCCAGACCCTTAAACCGGCTGATGCCGATTTTCACGTTGGGGTCGCCGTTCCGCATCTCGCTGGACACCCGGTCACGCTCCTCGTCGGAGTACGCCACCCGCTGCTGCTTGCCACGGGTCAGCTTGTACAGGGGCGGCACGGCGGAATAGACATACCCCTGCTCGATAAGCGGCCGCATATAGCGGAAGAAAAACGTCAGCAGCAGCGTCCGGATATGTGCGCCGTCCACATCGGCATCCGCCATAATAATGACCTTGTGGTACCGCAGCTTGTTCTCGTCGAACTCCTCGCCGATACCTGCGCCCAGCGCGATAATGACGGGCTGCAGCTTGTCGTTGCCGTAGACCTTGTCCACCCGCGCCTTCTCCACGTTGAGCATCTTGCCCCACAGGGGCAGGATGGCCTGGAACCGGCTGTCGCGCCCCGCCGTGGCGGAGCCGCCTGCGGAGTCGCCCTCCACGATGTACAGCTCCGTCAGCTCGGGGTTATTCTCGTTGCAGTCCCGCAGCTTATCCGGCATGGCCGCGCCGCCCAGCACCGTCTTGCGGCGGATGGACTCCCGCGCCTTCCGCGCCGCCTCACGGGCGCGGTTGGCGGTCATGGCCTTGTCCAGAATGGTGCGCGCCACCACCGGGTGCTCCTCCAGATACACCGCCAGCTGGTCGTTGACGATGCCGTCCACCAGCGTGCGGATATGGGCATTGCCCAGCTTGGCCTTCGTCTGTCCCTCGAACTGCGCCTCCGTCAGCTTCACGGAGATCACGGCGGTGATACCCTCCCGCACGTCCTCGCCGGAGACCTTGTCCCCCTCCTTGATCATGCCGTACTTCAAGCCGTAACCATTCAGCACGCGGGTCAGTGCGGCCTTGAAGCCCGTCTCGTGCATACCTCCCTCCGGCGTGTGGATGTCGTTGGCGAAGGAGACGATCGTCTCGTTATAGCCGTCGTTATACTGAATGGCGATCTCCGCCGTGCTGTCGTTCTTGCTGCCGGAGAGATAGATGACCTCCTCGTGGAGCGGCGTCTTGTTCCGGTTGATGTAGGTCACAAACTCCCGGATACCGCCCTCGTAGCACATGGCCTCGGACTGCTCCCTGCCGGGACGTGCGTCGGTAATGGTGATATGCAGCCCCGCGTTGAGGAACGCCTGCTCCCGCATACGGGTGTGCAGCGTCTCGTACTCGTATTCCAGCGTGTCGAACATCTCCGGGTCGGGCTTGAAGGTCACGGTGGTGCCCGTGTGATCCGTCTCCCCCACGACCTTCATATCGTCGAGGATGTGCCCGCGGGAGAACTTCATCTCATAGATCTTCCCGTCCTTGTGCACCTGCACCACCAGCCACTCGCTGAGGGCGTTGACCACGCTGGCACCCACGCCGTGAAGACCGCCGGAGACCTTATAGCCCCCGCCGCCGAACTTGCCGCCGGCGTGGAGCACGGTGAACACCACCTCCAGCGCGGGACGTCCCGTCTGCGCCTGAATGTCCACGGGGATGCCGCGCCCGTTGTCGGTAACGGTGATGGTGTTGCCTTCGTTGATGGTCACGGTGATCTCCGTGCAGAAGCCCGCCAACGCCTCGTCGATGGCGTTGTCCACGATCTCATAGACCAGATGGTGCAGTCCGCTGGCACTGGTGGAGCCGATATACATACCGGGTCGCTTCCGCACGGCCTCCAGTCCCTCCAGCACCTGTATTTCCGATGCGTTGTATTCCGTATCCGCAACGTGTTTTTCCATGTCTGCCATGTATTACTCTCCTTTTCCCTCCGCCCGCTTGCCCAGCGTCCGGGAGTTGATCTGCGACAGATACACGATCTGCCGGTGATAGGGATGGTCGCACACCACAAAAGACCTCGGTATGTCCTCGCAGGCGGACTGAACCACGCCCTCCTGCTCCGCTCCCTGTAAAAACTCTCTTGTCCTCTTCGACGTGGAGGTGTTGTCCAAATCGAAAATGCCGATCACGCGCCTGTCCTCCACCATGACGTTCAAGCCGATGTGCAGGTATGCCATCACAGCACCTCCCCGCCCCGTATGTGGAACACCCTGCCCTTGAGCAGCGCGTCCAGCCGGTCGTTTTCGCAGCAGGTGATGAACACCTGTCCGCCGCTGATGCGGTTGAGCACATACTCCTGCCGCCGGGGGTCCAGCTCGCTGAGCACATCGTCCAGCAGCATCACCGGGTACTCCCCCATGGCGTTTTTGTGAATCTCCCGCTCTGCCAGCTTCAGGCTGAGAGCCGCCGTCCGCACCTGCCCCTGTGAGCAGAACTGCCGCGCACTGCGCCCATTGACCAGCACCTCGATGTCGTCCTTGTGCGCCCCGCTGAGACACAGCCGGGAAGCCCTCTCCGCCGTCTGGTGCTCCTCCATGTGCTTCCGCAGTGCCAGATAGATGCTCTCTTGTCCCCCCAGCGGGTCCTCCACGGTGCCCACCGTCCGGTACGTCAGAGCCAGCTCCTCCCGCTCGCCGCTGCACTCGTAGTGCGCCTGCCTTGCGTATTCCGCCAGCGCGCTGCAAAACCGCGCCCGGTAGCCCACCAGCACCGCGCCGTTGCGGCACAGCCCCTCGTTGAACTCCGGCAGCAGCTCCAAAAGCTCCGGCTTCTCCTCGCTGTCCCGCAGGATACGCGTCTTGTGCTCGTACAGCCTGCCGTACTGCGTCAACGCCTCGGCGTACCGGGGGCGCAGCTGGCAGAGGGACGCGTCCATGAACCGCCGCCGCTCCGCCGCTCCCGCCCGTATGAGGAACAGATCCTCCGGCGCGAAGAACACCGTATGCAGCACGTCACTCAACGCTGCCACGCTCTTGGCGGACACGCCGTTGACGGTCATTTTCCGCCGCTTCCCCCGATAGAGCCGTATGTCCGTCACGAACCCCCTCTGCCGGGAAAAGATGCTCCCTACCAGCGATGCCTCCTGCGCCTCGAAGCCGATCAGCTCCCGCTCCCCGTGGGCGCGAGGGCTTTTCCCGCAGCCGAGGTACACGATGGCCTCCAGCAGATTCGTCTTTCCCTGGGCGTTCTCCCCGTAGATAACGTTGCAGCTCTCGTCGAAGGTCAGCCTCTGTTCGCCGTAGTTCCGCCAGCCCGCCAGTGTCAGCGCGTCAACTCTCATACACCACGGTCAACTCCTGTCCGTTGAAGGCCACCACGTCGCCGGGACGTATTTTCTTTCCCCGCATGGTGCACACCTCCCCGTTGACGGATACCTCCCCCTCCTGCACGGCGAGCTTCGCCTCACCGCCGGTCTGCACCGCCGCCGCGAACTTCAGCAGATCCTGCAATTTGATATATTCCGTTGTAATGGTAATGGTTTCCATAGCTCACTCTTTTCTCACTGTGCCTTCAGCCGTACCGGCAGCACCATGTACAAAAAGCTGTCGGAATCGTCCACCGGCGTGATAATGCACGGGGAAATGCCTGTATTCAGCTGCATTTTCACCGTCTCCGCCGGGGCGTACCGCAGCGCGTCCATAAGATACCGGTTGTTGAACCCGATCTCCAGCTCCTGCCCGTCGCCCCGGATGGGGCATATGTCCCGGGCCTCGCCGTTGCCGGTGCGCGCCGACATGAACACCCTGTCCCCGGAGAACACGCAGCGCACGGGGCTTTTCAGCTTCTCGCTGATGACCACGCTGACCCGGTCAAGGCTCTCGATCATCACCTTGTTGTCCACCTCCACGGAGATGGGGTTATTCTTGGGAATAGCGTTCTTATAATCCAGGAACTCGCCCTCCAGCCGCCGGCAGATCAGCTGGGTGCTGCCCGCCTCAAAGAGAAGATGGCGTTTGCCCTGTATCACCGTCACCATGTCGTCGGTGTCGACGCAGATCTTCTCCACCTCGTTCAGTGCGCTGCCGGGAGCCACAAAGCGGAACGCGCCGCCGTCGATGTGCTCCAGCGGCTCCCGCCGCAGAGCCAGACGGAACCCGTCCACCGCCACCATGGTCAGCCCTCTATCGTTGATCTCGAACAGCGCGCCGGTGTGGATGGGGCGCGTCTCGTTCACGGACACGGCAAAGCTGGTCTGCTCGATCATATTCTTCAGCGTCCGCTGCTCCAGCGTCACGGAGTATTCGTCGTCCACCTCCGGCAGCTCCGGATAGTCGTCACCACTCAGCCCCGGCATCTCAAAGCTGGCGTCGCCGCAGTTCAGCTTCACGTTCAGCTTCTCGTCGGCGTCGAACAGCACCATGTCGTCCGGCAGCCGCCGTATCATCTCGCCGAACAGCCGCGCATTCAGCACGATCCGTCCCGCCTCCTGCACCTCGGCGTCCACCGTGGTGCGGATCCCCGTCTGCATATTGTACCCGGACAGGCGCAGCCCGTCCTCGCACTCCAACAGGATACCCTCCAGGGCGGGGATGGAGCTCTTTGCCGCCACGGCGCGGGACACCGCCGACACCGCCTGCTGCAGCAACGCCTTTTCACAGGAAAATCTCACCATATCCGTCGTTCCTCTCTTTCCGAAAAATTTCCGGTTCTTTTTTTCAAAATCAAATCATAAACTGATCTTTTATTTCAGTAGTCTTAATAGTAGGCGAAAAAAACGTGGAAATTCCCCCTCTCCCCGCTTCCTTCCTCCCTTTTTTCTCCACTTCCCCATCTGGAAAACCTCCCCCTTTTCCCACATGGTTTCCCCTTCTCTTCCTCTTCCACCTCTTATCCACGTGTATTCCACAGGAAAAGCGGAAAACCCCGCTTCTTTTCCGGCGTTCTCCCTTTTACTTCTTGCTGTTGATGTTGGAGGTGATCTCCTTCACCTTTTCGGCGAAGGAGGGGTCGGAGCGCATCTGGCTCTCCACCTTCTCCAGCGAGTGCATGATGGTGGAGTGATCCCGGTCGCCGAACTCCTTGCCGATGTCGTTCAGACTGAGAGACGTCATGCGCCGGATGAGATAAATGGCGATCTGCCGCGCCGCCACCACGTCCCGGCTGCGGCTCTGTCCCCGCAGCGTGTCCTCGTCCACGTGGAAGTAGCTGCAAATGTACCCCACGATGACCTTGGGCGTGGGCGCGAAATCGTTGCTCTTTTTCAGCATATCCCGAATGGCGCGGCTGACGGTCTCCTCGTTCACTTGGTCGTCCAGCAGGTCGCGGTAGGCGAGTATCTTATTCAGCGTGCCCTCGATCTGCCGCACGTTGGAGGTGATGTTCTCCGCGA
>OMBG01000699.1_pt1 | contig 16881 bp, 30 predicted proteins | sample 1674251 | NCBI WGS metagenome assembly OMBG01 (sample SAMEA103958153, study PRJEB25191) | human gut metagenome | reverse complement strand
CTTCCGCCGGCAAAGATTCACTGTTCCGTTCTTGCCGAGCAGGCTGTTAAGGCGGCTCTCAAGGATTATTACACCAAGAACGGTCTTGAGCTTGATCCGAATGTATTCGGCAGTGAATGCGGAAGCAACTGCGAAAGCTGCGAGGGCTGCAGCCGAGAGGGTTGAGCCATGAAAAAGGCTATGATTGCCATGAGCGGCGGAGTTGACAGCTCCGTCGCTGCTTATCTGATAACTCAACAGGGCTATGAAGCGATAGGCGTAACGATGAAGCTTTACAATAACGAGGATATCGGTATAAAAAAGGAAAAGACCTGCTGTTCGCTCGACGATGTTGAGGACGCAAGGAGCGTTGCAAACAGGCTCGGCATACCTTATTATGTTTTCAATTATACCGATAATTTCAAATTGCAGGTTATCGAGCGATTCGTTGACGCATATCGTAACGGCAGAACGCCGAACCCGTGCATTGACTGCAACAGATATATCAAGTTTGATCAGCTCATGCACAGAGCAAAGGAATTGCAGTTTGACTACGTCGTAACGGGTCACTACGCCATCAACGAATACGACGAAGAAAAGGGTCGCTGGATTCTTCGCAAGGCGGCCGATGATACAAAGGATCAAAGCTACGTTTTGTATTCGCTCACGCAGGATCAGCTCAGCAGAATCCTTTTCCCGCTCGGCAGAATGACCAAGCATGAGGCGAGGAAAATTGCCGAAGCACAGGGCTTTGTCAATGCCGACAAGCACGATAGCCAGGATATTTGCTTTGTTCCCGACGGTGACTATGCCCACTTCATTGAAAAATGGTGCGGATTTCGATTTACCGAGGGCGATTTTGTTGACCGTGACGGTAATTTTATTGCCAAGCATAAGGGCATAATCAACTACACGATAGGTCAGCGCAAGGGCTTGGGCATTGCGGCGAAAGCACCGTACTATGTTGTCAGTAAGGACCTTGCCAAGAACCGGGTTGTGCTCGGCTCAAATGATGATTTATTCTCAAATCACCTTGAAGCAACGGATTTAAACTTTATCTCGATTGAAAAGCTCACAGAGCCGATGAGGGTCAAGGCAAAGGTCAGATACCGGCAAAAGGAAACCGACGCAGTTATCACTCCGCTCAAAAACGGAAACGTCAGCGTCGATTTTAAAACGCCCCAGCGTGCGATAGCTCCCGGTCAGGCGGTTGTGTTCTATGACGGAGACATCGTTGTCGGCGGCGGCACAATTATATAATTATAAATGTATAGGCGTTACAATCAAGGATTATGATGTTATCCTCTTTATCGGACATTCGATAAGGAGGGTAATTTTTTTGACAATTATGAGTACAAAAGAAGATCTGTTGAAAAGGCTGACAAGGACTTCAACGTCATCACCGTACATTGACATGACCCGTTCAATAATCGGTTTTTTTCGGCAGAAAAAAGCTCGTCCGACTTGCCTATCATGGGCTGTGAGATAAATATTTTCCGGTTAGAATCTCCCGTTTATTTTTTTCGGGCATAGAAAAAGCCGTGTCTTGCCATTGATTAAGACACGGCTTTTGAGGCACTTTTTTGCTCCGAGTGAATAGAAAATTATTTATCGAACGACGGGTTGAAGGCATAGAAGTTTTTGGAATTAAGCTTATCAGTTGCAATCCTTAAACCTTCACCGAATCGCTGGAAGTGGACAATTTCACGTTCACGCAGGAACTTGATTACATCACGAACATCGGGGTCATCGACCAAACGTAAAATGTTGTCGTAAGTGATTCTTGCCTTTTGCTCGGCCGCCATGTTTTCCATCAGGTCGGTGATAGTATCACCTGTTGATTGCATTTCGGCCGCCGACCACGGGAATCCGCTTGCCGCCGTCGGGTAAACGCCTGCTGTGTGATCGACAAAATAGGTGTCAAATCCACTGCGTTTGATTTCATCATACGAAAGATTTCTCGTCAGCTGATGAACAATCGCTCCGATCATCTCAAGATGTCCCAATTCTTCTGTTCCTATATCTGTCAGCAAGCCCTTAAGTTCGGGATAGGGCATTGAAAAACGCTGGCTGAGATATCTCAGTGAGGCACCGAGCTCTCCATCCGGACCGCCAGACAGTAAAGGAATATAACTTTATGTGTGAAAGAAAAAAACAAGTCTTTTCTTTGATTTTTCGTACACGATTTTGGCAATCACGGTACGCAGGGTTTCATTTTTGGCTTTTTCACTTACCGATGCATCGGTGATTGTTCGTAAAACCTGCCGTATTTTTTCGCTGAATTCATCGACGTCAATTTCCTCAATCTTTTGTGAATTTCGCTCACTTTCAAGTTGCTTTATTGATTTTGTGATTCTTGCCTTATTCTCACGGTACTCATCGACGGTATCTATTTCGGCGAGGAAGGCCTCTTTTGCTCTTGCAAGCCTTGCATATTCCTTTTTAATTAAGGCGTCGTAATCGACCGTCTGAGTGATATTTTCGGCAGGTACAAAGTTAAATTGTCTGTTATTGACGAGTTTTTCAAGGTTGGCTATTACAAGCTTATTTGCCTTGCTTATTGACAGGCAGTGGGAAGTTGCACACTTCCCCGTACCTTTGGTGTAAGCGTGACATTGCATTGACGGGCAGGACGTACCGAGCATTGTCAATGTAGCTCCGCACTCGCAGCGCATAAGACCTTTTAACATCCATTCTACCTGCTGATCGGGTCGCTGATTCTTGCCGTACATTGTCTGTATCTTTGTCAATTTTGCCTGGGTAGCGTCCCACACTTCCTGAGAGATAATCGGCTCATGAATACCGTCTACAATTACGGTACTCGGATTTGAGAAGTCTCTTAATGAGCTTGCACGGCCGTCGGTAGACCAACGGATTTTACCGACATATACGGGATTATAAAGAATATATCTGATAGTCCGAGCTTCGAACGGATTTCCCCTGTGGGTCCTGAGACCTTTTGCGGCACATTTCAGAGCAATTTGACGCATTGGTAAACCGCTGAGAAAGTCGTTAAATATCTCTATAATGTGCGGCGCTTCGTCGGAATTTATGATATATTTGCCGTCCTGTATGTCGTAACCGTATGCCGGAGGACATAAGGCTTCACCTCGTGAGAGCTTTTCAGTCATTCCACGCTTTACTTCTGTTGAAAGATTGATGAGGTAATATTCGTCCATCCACTCAATAATACGCTCAATCAGATCGCCGAAAGGGGAGTCGATAATCGGCTCCGATATACTGATGACCTGTATGCCTTTTTTACGTAGAATGTTCTTGTAAACAATGCTTTCCTCTTGGTTTCGGGCAAATCGTGAGAATTTCCATACAAGAATGGCGTTGAACGGAGGCTCTTTCTCCTTGGCAAGAGCGATCATACGGTTGAATTGTGTTCGCTTGGTAGCTGTCTTTGCACTGATACCGTCGTCGAAGAAAATAAGATCTTCCGGCACTTCAATATTATTTTTCTTTGCATATTCTCTGATGAGCTTCTTCTGAGAATCGGGGGAATATTCATCCTGACGCTCGGAGGAAACTCTGATATATGCAGCTGCTATTGTCATAAAAAACACCTGCTTTATTTTTGAGTAAATTAAACTTGCAAAAACGAAGCAGATGTGATAATATATTTACGCAATCTGCTCCTTTTTAATGTGTATGTGTGTGGATTGTATCTTTTGCCGTTCGGTGTTCCAGCACCGGGCGGCGTTTTTATTTTTATTGTTGTGAAAATAAATCACAAATCAGTCTTTCGGGTAGGTGTCAAAGGTTTCATTTGTTGAAATGTCGATTACGGATATCTCGAGGGGATTTTTATCCTGCGAGAGGACCTGGTAAAAGGCGACGGCGATATCAATGTTCAGCATTGCGAAGCTGTCCATATTTTGAGTATAGGCTGCCTTATCGACGTATACGGAAATTTTGCTGAAGTTGTTATTGTAACCTATCTTTTTAATTGAGGGATAATTGCCACTTGTTACGATCTCATTCAATGTCTGAATGGTGCTTTCCTTGGTTTCGGCAACAATTTTATTGTATGCACTTTTTTTGATTGTGTATGTAACCGAACCGTCGGAGTTTACTTTTACAGCGGTGTAGCCGTCAGCTTTTTGTTCTGCTGTAAGCTCTGTGCTGGGCTTTGTCTTGGCATCGGCATAGAACGATGCCGGGAAAGTTATATCAACAGTTAAAAGGTTATTATCAACCCAGTCGTCCTGCACGAGATTTTCGCTTTTGGAGTTTTTTGCAGTGTCTGTTGTCGGCTTGTTCAATTCTCCGAAAATGAGAATACCAGCCGAAGCAATAATTGTTATGCTCCAAATCAACACTACTGTGATAATAAATTTTTTGTCTATCGGTTTTTTCATAAATATTTCTCCTCAATTACTTAATCGTTATAAATAAATTGTCAATGATGTCGCTTGTAAATGGTAATCCGAACTGAATTTCAATCTTGCTTTTATCATTGAGCTTATATGCTTGTTGCACATCGATTGTTGTGCCAGGTTGAATATTTTTAAATGAGGAGTCATAGTCGTAATTGTCTATACCAATGGGAACGTCAGGTTCAAGCTGGATTCCATTCTGATAGGCTTCATCTCTGATGCTCCAAGCAAAACAAGCGTTTTCGCTACTGTTGTTTGTAAAAGAATATGTTACTATTAACAATGTTGTTCCATCGGATTCGGTAAAGGTGGATGCCTTTTTATATTTGAGCTGGAAAGCTCCAATAGTTACGCCATTTGTTGAATCAATTTTACCAGCAGGTTTTCTGGTAGTTGTTTCCTGGTTATAATCTTCAGCTACGACAAAATTGTTGGGTTCGTCATTACGATTGTTAATATACCTTGCAACCATTATTCCGATCAAAGATATAACCAAAATGCAACTAATGCAAACAATCAAAATTTTAATAGAGTTGTTTTTCTTTGCTTCTTTTGGTGATGAGCTTGGCTGAGATGCAGTTAAAACATTGCCGCAATAAGGACACATATTTGCATCGTTAGGTATCTCTTTTTCGCACTTTTGACAAATCATAATTATTTCTCCTCTTTTTTGAATTATTTATCAAACCGCAAGGCGGTTATGAACTAAAGTTAATCAATTTCTCTTATAAGCAGCCTCGGCACGCCGATAACACGGCAGTGTTCGAGGGCTTCGTTTTCTATGGTTTCGGGCTTATATAGCGGATTGAGCGGCACAAGGCGTAGCCAATCCTCGCCGTGAACAAACTCGATCTTTTTCAGCGTGGCGCACTCATCTTCATAGATAATAGCACCGATGTCACCACTTCGGTCAAGCGTGCTTTGCTTTAAAATAAGCACCGGGCGGCATTTTTTTATTTATTCGTCATCATCGTCTATGTCGGCGATAAAATCAGAAGTGTAATTCTCGTCACTCGACAACGACTGTCTATAATCTTCCGCAGCCATTGTTCTGTTAAATTCGGCAGTGGGGTCGATTTCCGTAACAATTTGTTCAAGCTCATCAACAGTCGAATAGAAGAACTCTTTACGAATATTAACTTTGTTGACCCTTTGATTATTAAGCCTCTCATGAAGTGCTGATTCAAGTGAAACAGCGTCTTCAGAAAAAATGAAACTGTGAACATCAAACTTGAAGGGTACAGAAGCATCGCCAAGCTCATTAACTCTGTCTTGCGGGTTGATTCGTCTTGTCATACCTATCTTAAACATTTTATCACCAAAAGAGCCGAGATTACTGATAATATAAATGTTGCCTGCTTTTCCGTTTTGGAGATTAATAATTTTGTCCTTTTGAACGATAACATCAGACAATTGAGCTTGTAATTTTAAAATCTGAGCCTTGAGCGTTTCAATTTCCTCATTAGAAGCGCTTTCAAGCTGAGCTGTCAAATCATTGATTTTCGAGGTGTATTTGCTTTCCTCTTTTTCAATCTTTGCTTTTTCGGCTTCCAATGCTCTACGTTCTTCCGCTTCTTGCTTCATCTGTTCACGAATAGCAATTTGTTCCTGTCGAGCTTGTTCTTTCTTAACGTAATAGTTATACTCGATTTTTATTGCATTGATAAACAGATATTCAATTTGTCCGATAAACTTTGTAAGTGTGCCGGCAATATTTTGATTGCCCTCGGAAGCTATTACGAGATACTTTTGCGTAACTGTCTTTAACTTTTCAATAGCGTCATCAAGTTTATCATATTTAAGATTATATAATATGTTTTGTAGCTCTGCCCTTAATGCAATAACCATTAGCTGATATATTGTTCTGTTAGCTTTTGTAGTATATCTTGAAGCGTACTGATTGAGAAGTTTTTCAATCTGTTTATCATTTTCACGGTATGCTTTTCGCAGTTCTTTTGAATCCATATGATGAAGTTTCAAAATCACCGACGGACTGTACTCTTCAATCTCTGAGAGTTCATATTCAGGAATCTTCAAGAAAGCATATTCTTCTGAATATTCAATATATCGATTCATTGAATAATCTACGCTTTTTACAAGTTCCTTAATTCGATTTAGCTTATTAGTTTCGGTTTTAATTTTTTTGAGAATGGATTGGTGCTTGTTTTCGGCTTCTGAACTTTTATTATTTAAGTCAGCTATTATTGAATTTAACTCGGCTATTTCCTTATTAAGCTTTTCAGCATCAATATTTAATTGATCAATAGCTGCCTTAGTTTGGTCGTACTCAGTAAAGCCGAGCTCATCAGCCTTTTTCACAAGTTGATCATAAGCTGTTTGTAATTCAGCATATTTTCTCTTTAACGTCCTCTTTAACATATTTCTCCGTCCTTTAATCAATTTCCTATTATAAGCAACTCTTGCGCAATAATTTAAAACTTTGCCCTCAATTCGACTACTTTCCCTATTACCGAGACGGGGAGGGCATTGACCTCATCGGGTGTATAGAAGAAGGGATCGTATGTAGGGTTGGTTGACACAAGTTTAATACCTGCATCGGTTTTATAGAATTTCTTAACGGTTGCATCGTCACCATTTATAAGTACGACGGCAATTTCGCCGTTTTCAACGGTTTCCTGCTTGCGAACTATGACAACATCGCCCTCGCTGATTTTAGGCTCCATGCTGTCGCCTTTAATCTGTAAGCCGAAGAATTCGCCTGTTCGAGCCTGTTCCTGACTGATTTCTTCATAGTCTATAATGCTTTCGATTGCAGTCATCGGTATTCCAGCCTTGACACGGCCAAGGACGGGAATTTGAACAGATTTTATGGAGTCGTCATAATTATCATCATCGGTTACGCCCATTATATCTATAGGCGAAACTTTAAGTATTTGAGCAAGAGCGGCTATACGGTCTCTTCGCATGTTGGCTATGTTGCCGCTTTCCCAACGTGATACAGTAGCTTCACTCACTCCCACATAATCAGCGATTTCTTTCAATGTAAGATTGAGTTGCTTACGGCGTTCGTTTATATTCACTATATCACCTCCATCTGCCATCATTGTAACACTATTTTGCAAAAATGCAAGACTTTTTACGAAAAAAATCAAAAAATCTTGCAAAAAGGTATTGACAAATAAGAATGACGTGCTATAATTGACTTACGGAAACGCAAGAAAGCGAGGTGAAAAGATGTTTAATAAAGATGAGTTTTGTGGAAAGATTAGAGCCTGTGGAATGACTATTGAGCAGACAGCACACTATTTAGGCATAAATACCGCCACTTTAAGCAGAAAAATAAATGGTTCAAGCGATTTTACCCGTAATGAAATGGAGTTACTTCGTCAAAAGTTTTCTCTTAATCCTACGGAGTTTATGGCTATTTTTTTTAGCTAACACTTACGTAAACGCAAGAATAGGAGGCTTCGTATGACACCGGCAATATTATCACTGCTTATGTGGTGGGTTGCAATTATCGGCACATTGATAATGCAGCGTATAAGTCAAGCGTGGAAGGCTTATGCAATATACGCTGCGATAATAGCTACACTGTTCACTTTATTTTTTCATTGGTTTTATGCGAATTTTTCAGCTTAATAAGTTCGTCATTTAATGCGGATGATAGGCTAAATAAGTCTTCGCAATACTTCATTCGCTCGTCAATTGAAATTGGTTGACCAAATTGTTCATTTGCCAATTTTACAAAGGATTGAAGTTTAGCTTTATTTTCTTGGTTACAAAACAGTAATGCTGAATAGGTAGCGGACTGTAAACGTTCAAGATTAGGGCGATCAGGGTCTATCCGATATACACCTGCGATTTTTAGTAAATCATAAAATGCTTGTTTCTTTTCAGAGTAATACAAATCCATTTGCTTGACTTCTAAATCGTGCTGTAACTCCATTTTGCGAAGTCTTGCTTGATAACGGTTGTTTAATATCGCTACGGCTATTGGAGAGACAAGCGCAACAAGAGCAATGATAACCGATATTGTAACAGTTAAATTAAATTCCATTTTTTCACCTCCTTGAGGTGATTATAGCACAAAGCGAAGAAGAATTACAACAGAGTAAAAGCGATTCACATGATTAAACAGGAGGTGTGAGATGAAACCGAGAGAAAAGATTATTAACCGTCGCAAGGAAAAGGGATTGACGTCGAAAAGGGTATCAGAGCTTATCGGCATTACTCAAGGTGGTTACAGTCACATTGAATCAGGCAGTCGTAATCTGACTGTGCCGGTCGCAAAAAGGCTTGCAAAGGTGCTTGATATGCACTGGACAGAATTCTTTGAGGACTAAAAAGCAAAGAGCAAGATGCTCGCGAACATCCTGCTCAGTTGGATTTAATTATTTACTTTTTTTAGTTTTTGTCTGCGACAGAGCACTACCGGCTACGCTTTTTGAACTTTTGCTGTAACGATTATCAGTAAGTATTTTTGAAGCAGTATGTGCAACCTTTGCACTTGTTTGCTTTTTATTAGCCAATTTATCACCTCCGCTATATATTGAGATTTACGATTTACATTGCGCAATATGTTGTTCGTATAATTCTATTATAGCGAATTGTCGATAATTGTCAACGAGTAATAATACAATTTGTAAATATTTGTATATGTGAACAAAAATCACGCTTATAAATTACTATAATTGTGCAAAAAAATCACATCAATAAGGAGTGTCAATTATGAAAAAGATAAATGCACTCAGAACGGCAAGAATAGGACAATTTTACACACACATACACATTAAATATATGACGAAAGGAGCGTGTTCACTATGGCCGGAGAATTGACCTGTTACAACATTCTTATCAAAGAGGACGGAACGGAAGTACCGTTCGACGATCTCACGGAAGAAGAAAGAGCGGATTTTGCCGAGCGTGCCGGTCAGAAAATGGCCGAAGCATTTCAGGACTGGTTTTCAAGACACCCCGAGGAATTCTGAGGGGCGATACGGACAAGCATTGAAAGGAGGGATAAGCAATGGATTTGTTTTTCTGGATATTTTTTGCGGGATTTTTCGGCAGCATGTTCACGGCGGCTTTTTTCTTCGGCGGATATCAAGCGATCAAGGACAAGCTTTACAACATCAACGCCGAACGAGATGCCGAGATCGTCAGGCTTGCAAAGAAGCTTGACACTGCCAACATGAAGAACCGCCGCTATCAGGTCGAGCTTGAGCAGCTCAGACAGGCACACTTTGAAGCCAACGCAAAAGCTGTTCTGTCAAAAGAAAAGAACCCGCCCAGCAGCAACTGAACGAGTTCTTAAGAAAGTGAATATGTGTCACTATTCGCTTTCATTATATCACAACAATTAAATTTGTCAAATAGGAGAAGTTATGAATTATCAAGAAGCAGACGAGCTTGCCACAGAAAAGGGAAGAAATGTTCCTTTTGAAATGTCTCAGAGGCAGGCGGAATACATCAACAAAAATATAAATACACTTTTTCTCATAATGAAAGGAGTACACAATGAACCTTTACGAAATGACAGCCGCAGCAAATGAGCTTTATGCTCTTTTGACCGCAGATGAAATCGACGAAGAAACAGTAAAAGACACACTTGAAGCAATGGGTTCAGAAGAAAAGCTTGAAAGCTGCTGCGTGGTTATCCGAGAGCTTGAAGCAGATGCGGAAAAGTTTAAGAAAGAAAAAGACCGTCTTGCTGCAAGACAGAAAACAGCAGAAAACGGCGTTAAGCGCATTAAATCCTCAATTATTGATTTTATGCAGGCAACGGGAACGCAGAAAAGCAAAGCGGGCGTATTTGCCATTGCTTTATCATCAAGCAAAGCTGTCGTAATCAATAACGAAGCTGATATTCCCACTCGCTTTCTTATTGAGCAACCGGCAAAGATAGACAAAGCCGCTATACGTTCCGAGCTTATAGCAGGCGGCGAGGTTGCAGGCGCAGAATTGCAGACGAATACAGGAGTGAGGATCAAATGATTTTCAGAGACTTAACGGCAAACGAAATTGATGCACGTATCGGAACGGTTAATGAAAAGGGCTTGACACTGCTCTTATATAAAGATGCCCGGTGTGATATGGCGATCCTTGACGAAACTGTCGGGGCCGAACGTTGGCAGCGTGAACATTACGAAGTTAAAGGCAACTTATATTGTCGTGTCGGCATTAAATGTGAAACAACTTCTGACTGGGTTTGGAAAAGTGACTGTGGAACAGAGAGCTACACGGAGAAGCAAAAGGGCGAAAGCTCCGACAGCTTCAAACGTGCCTGCGTGAACTGGGGTATAGGCAGAGAGCTATACACTGCACCGCTCATTTATATACCGGCTGCAAATAATGACGGTACACCGAATTATAAAGTGTTTGAGAAAAACGGAAAAATGACCACTTATGACAAATTCAAGGTCACAAAAATGACGGTTGAGAACAAGCGTATAACAGAGCTTGTAATTATAAACACGAAATCAAAAAAGTGTGTTTTCTCTTATTCGGACAAGCCTGTATCCAATTCGACAAGTTCTCAGAGAACAGACCCAAGAAACAACATGATTGTTGAGGTAGACAAGCTCGTTTCAGAGTTCGCACAGATGAGAGGCAAGACTAAGGCTGAGGTTATGAGTTCTCTCTATGCATCACAGAATGTGTATGTTAATCCCGGTACTGATTTATCCGATTTCACTCTTGATCAGCTTCAAAAAGCAGGTTCAGTCCTTACAAAATGGATAAGGAAAGCCAATGAAAGTTAAAACCACAAAAGCCAAATGGTTTATTGATTCAAGCGGTTCATATCTTATGTTGCCTGTTCAAATTGAGCAGGCACGAAAGATATGCGATTCAATGAAGGACGGAAAGATATATACCGCCGAGATAAAAGAATACAGAGAAAAGCGAAGTTTAAATGCAAATGCATATTTTTGGGTGCTTCTCACTAAGCTTGCCGCCAAACTCAATATACCGAAGCTTGACCTTTACAGAGAGTTCATCAGAGGCATAGGCGATAATTTCTATGTTCTTCTTGTTAGAACATCTGAAGTGACAGCGGTAATTAAAAGCTGGCAACATAACGGGTTAGGTTGGATTGCAGACGATTTAGGACAATGTGACGATGAATATTCTTATGTTATGTTTTATAAAGGCTCATCAACTTACGATACAAAGCAAATGTCAAATTTGATTGAGCTTGCGGTAACAGAATGTAAAGAACAAGGAATTGAGACAAAAACGCCCGATGAAATCGCTCGTATGATGTCGCTTTGGGAGGCAGAAGATGCACAAACAAACTAAGGCCACATCAATTTCTAAGAGTATTAAATGTGCTGTGTATGAGCGTGACGGCTACCGTTGTATTATTTGCGGAAGTTCGCAGGGACAGCCTAACGCTCATTATATAGCACGGTCACAGGGCGGACTTGGAATTGAAGAAAATATCGTTACGCTTTGTCCGAGCTGTCACAGAGAATTTGACCAGTCAGACAAGCGAGCAACTTACAAAGAATTTATTAGAAACTATCTTATGAAAAAATATCCCGCATGGGACGAAAACAAACTTATTTACCGAAAATGGAGGTTTTAATATGATAAACAATGTTGTGCTTATAGGCCGCCTCGTTGCGACCCCTGAGCTTAAATGCACACCGCAGCAGAATGCCGTTACAAGCTTCACACTTGCTGTTGAGCGTTCATACGCTCGTCAGGGCGAACAGCGTCAGGCCGATTTCATCAACTGCGTTGCATGGAGAAAGACCGCTGAATTTATCACAAAATATTTTCAGAAGGGTAATATGATTGCCGTTACCGGTTCTATTCAGACACGAAATTATCAGGACAAAAACGGAAACAAGAGAATAGCTGTCGAAGTTATTGTTGAACAGGCAAGTTTCTGCGGAGAAAAGGTGAGTGCAAACAATGCTGAACCGAACTATACTCAGGCAAGTTCAGACGATTTTGAAGAGATATCCGGTGATGACGATCTCCCGTTCTGAGGTGTGAATTATGGAAGTTTCAATGAAGCATCGTAGAAAGATTGAACAGTATGTTTTAGTTCCTTTTAATTGCTTCTATTGTCAGTATTACCAGTTCAGAGAAAGTGGGGCAGTATGCCTTAAAGACTGCCACGTTATAACGGATTTGACGACATGTGAAGAAATTAAAAGGCAACTGAAATTCGGTTATTAAGGAGGACTTATGGCAGAAAAAAAGACAAGCTTTGTTTTGCCTACAGATTGCATTGAAGACCTCGAGGATTTTACCGATGCCGAGGCAGGCGAACTATTTAAGGCAATTCTTATATATGCAAATGAACAAAAAGAAACGGAATTCTCTGATCGAGCAATGAAGATGTATTTTAAACGCATAAAAAAGTACATAGATAGTGCAAATGAGAATTATGAAAAGATATGTCGGGCAAGAAAAGAAGCAGGTGCAAAAGGCGGAAAATCAAAGACGAAGCAAACAAAGCAAATGCTTTTTGAAGAAAGCAAAACAAGCAAATGCTTTCTTAATGAAGCAAAACAAGCAAATGCAACCGATACTGAGTCTGATACTGATACTGATACTGATACTGAGTCTGATTTTAAAGAGAGTACCAGAGAAAGCACGCCCCCACCCAAGAATAAATACGGTGAAAGTGGCAATGTAATGCTGACCGATAACGAATATAAGCGTTTGGCTGAGCAAATGGGTGTAAGCAAACGCAACGAGTATATCGAAAAGCTCAGCGATTACATGGCGTCAACGGGGAAAAAGTATCGCAGCCACTATTCTACAATTCGGAATTGGTGGAGACGTGACGGCGGCGATGAAAGGGAGAAGCCGAGCTATGATATGGACGAGATCATGAGAAGAGCAGAAAAGCTACCGGTATATCCGGGGAGGTAAGAAATGAACGAACGTGAAACACAGAAAAAGATAATTCTTGAGCATCTGTCCGCAGGTGAAAAACTGACACCTGCCGACGCATTCAGACTTACAGGGTCAACACGTCTGTCTGCTCGCATATATGACCTCCGACGTGACGGACATGTAATCAACACTGAAATGATAACGATTCGCAACCGCTTCGGCAGAACGGCAACGGTCGCACAGTACAGCATGGAGGCAAGCCCTGATGAGCAAGTACAATAACCGAAAAATCAGAGTAGGCGGAGAAGTGTTTGACAGCAAGCGTGAATATAACCGTTGGTGCGAATTGCGCTTGCTTGAGCGCTCCGGCATAATCTGCAATTTACAACGACAGGTAAAATTCCGCTTGATTGACAGTCAGAAAACGCCGGAGCGAACAGAACGCCCGTGTGATTACATAGCTGATTTTGTGTACTACGAAAACGACGGTAGCCGTGTTGTTGAGGACTGCAAAGGAATGAGAACCGACGTGTATAAAATCAAACGTAAACTTATGCTTGAAAAATATAACATTTTGATTAAGGAGACTTGACTATGAATACTAAAAAGATGAGGATCGTCCTTGATGATGGTGCATATATGCCTGTCAGAGGGCACAAGACAGATGCAGGGCTTGATATAAAAACGCCGAAAGATGTTACCGTTCCTGCAAAAGGGTCGGTAATTGTTGACACGGGAGTACATATTGAATTGCCGCCGAATACAGTTGGAATGCTTAAAAGCAAAAGCGGACTGAATGTTAAATACGGAATAACCTCAGAGGGCGTAATTGATGTCGGATATACAGGCTCAATTGTTGCAAAGCTCTATAACCATAGTGAAACACATGTCATTTTGAAAAAAGGTAACAAGATTACCCAGCTTGTTATTCTTCCTATTGTTCCGGTTGAATTGGAACAGGTGAGTGAACTGATGGCTACAGAGAGAGGATCGGGCGGATTTGGCTCTACGGGAAGATAACCATGAAATCAGTAATAAGAACGGAATGTCTGCCGAAGGAGCAGAGGGCGGCGATTCGGAGGGCATGCCAAAATGAGATAAAGAACCACAACAGGCGAATGCAGGAAGCTGCAGGTCAATCGCCTTGCACTCGTTAAATACACGATGCAGAAAACAGTCAGAGAGGAGCACTAAACATGGAAACAATTAAACAAATATCAATCGAACTCATAGACCCACACCCCGAAAATCCAAGAAAGAACCTCGGAAATCTCACCGAGCTTGCCGAAAGCATCAAAGCTAACGGAATCATGCAAAACTTGACCGTCGTTCCAAAAGATGACGGTCGCTACACAGCTGTTATCGGACATCGCCGACTTGCCGCCACAAAGCTCGCAGGACTTGAAACCGTCCCGTGCGCTGTCGTTGATATGGATCGTAAAACGCAACTGTCAACAATGCTGCTTGAAAACATGCAACGTTCAGAACTGTCCTACATTGAGCAGGCGGACGGCTTTCAGCTCATGCTTGATCTCGGCGAAACCGTTGAAAGTATTTCAGAAATGTCGGGATTTAGCAAGGATACCGTCAAGCACCGCCTTGAAATTGCAAAGCTTGATAAGAATAACATCTTAGACAGCGATCTGACACTCGAAGACTTCGCATATCTTGAAAAGATTTCGGACATCGGCGTCAGAAATACACTTATTAAAAACAATAAGCACGGCTACATTAAATACGCTGTTGACCGAGAACTGCAGAACATTGAAAGGCAAAAGAAAAAGCAGCAGTGGATTGATTATCTCAAAAGCAAAGGTATTCGCCCTATTCCAGAAGAAGAACTCCGAGATGCATGGAAAATATACAATAGCATCAAAAGCTTTAGTTATTCAGATGTAAAACCCGAAGAACTTGAATTGCCGGATGGAACGTCGCCGAACGAAACTTTCTATAAATTCGAGGCATGGGGCAATTGGATCTATTTTTACAAGAAAAAGCCCGAGACAGAGGTGGATGACGAAGCAGAAGCAAAAAGAAAAAGAGCTGAGGAATTCAGAACCGCCAAAATCGCCGAGCTTGATAAAATGTTTGACCTCTTTAACAAAAGAGTAAAGATGTTTGTGAACGATCTTTCCGAAGATAAAAAGACACTGCCAATTGTATTAAGGCTGTTTGTTGAAATACAAATGAGCGGCAGCTGCTATATCTCGGTGGAAGATACCGAGTTTTGCGAAGCTGCCGGAATTGATTGGGAAGAAGCAAATATAACCGACAAAGAAATCATCGCCGGCAAGCTCAACCCGGAAATTCTTTACAACATCGACCGAAAACCTGCTGTTTTTCTTCTCAAAGCGATATTGTGTATGAAAAGCATTAAAACATATAAATCATACTCGGGAGAGTATAACGAAGATCTTTTCAGCTTGTGTGCTGTAAAAGCTCTTAAAAGTCTCGGATTTAAGTTTACCAAGGAAGAACAGCGGCTTATTGATGGAACACATGAAATATACGGAAGGACGTGTGAAGATGAATAACAATCTTATTTTAGAAGCCGAAGAATTGTTTAAAAAATCCGCTTTTACGGATGATCACATGATGACAGCGAAATGCGAATAAGAGAATGTATTTCAAGGAGGTGTAAACAATGGCTGATAATAAAGGCTGCGAATATTGCGAAGGCAGAGCGTACACTAAAAAGCCGTTTACTGTCATTACAAGATACGGACGAAGGATTGAATTAGCATTTGATTATTGTCCGAAGTGTGGTAGACGGCTAAAACCAGTTGATGAAAATTTGTTAAAGGAGTGTGATTGACAGTGACAGCGAAGGAATATTTGTCGCAGATACGCAAGATTGATATTATGATCAACTACAAGCAGAAGCAGCTTGACGAGTTACAGCATACGGCGGACTCAATTACGGCAAATGCAAGCTCTGAGAGGGTTCAGAGTTCAGGAACGCAAGATCGTGTCGGTCAGATTGTCGCCAAAATAGTTGATTTGCAGAATGAAATCAATCAAGACATTGACCGATTGGTTGACGTTAAACGTGAGGTAATGACAGTCGTGGATCAGCTTGACCCTACTTGCATTGAACTTCTCACAAAGCGGTATTTTGATTTTAAAACATGGGAACAGATCGCCGCAGAGATGGGCTATTCGTATCAATGGGTCTGCGGAATAGTTAACGGAAAACCCGGCTTACATATTCAGGCATTGGGAAAAGTTCAAAAAATAATTGATAAAAATTGATTTACTTGATAGAACTTTAGTATCCACCTGTGGTATGATATATGCTGAAAATATGTCAATGAAGCTGTCGCACATCGCGGCGGCTTCTTTTTATGGTGGAAAATATGAAAACACTCGCCGAGCTTGCCGAAGAATATTTGCTTCAGGCAAATCACTTGAAATCAGAATTGAATAAGATACCTAAGGGCACGGACAACTACAAGCTGAAATACAAGCGTGCTGTGTTTGAGGATATGTATAACGAAGCAATGAGTAATTATAACAGGCTTAAGAATTATTATGAAAAATAAGGCGGAATGATGGAATGGGGAGACATGGGAAACTCTAAATTTCCTGCTCTTGGCATGTGAGTTCAACTCTCACTTCCGCCACCAAAAAATAACACGAAAGAGGTGAGGAAAGGTGAGTAATGAAAATTTGAAGAAATTTGAAGAAAAAAAGCTAAAAT
>OMBG01000696.1_pt1 | contig 16999 bp, 7 predicted proteins | sample 1674251 | NCBI WGS metagenome assembly OMBG01 (sample SAMEA103958153, study PRJEB25191) | human gut metagenome | reverse complement strand
CTGAACCGCTCTTCCGATCTTGAGTGTGCCGCACTGCCTCCTGCCATATCTCCCATTAGGGCACCAAAGGCTCCATGAAGCAGCATTTTTTCACTTGAGCCATCTTCCCATCCTTTGCTTTCGGCATATGTATGGATTGCCTGATTGCCGTACTTTTCCAGCATGCCTATCAGTTCCTGCTTTTCTTCTACTTTGGTTTTATCAAAGATGTCTTCCAGTTGATTCAATGCATTCTTGGTATCTCGATTCAGAGTGGATACATCTTGTTTCTGGTGTTCTTTATCTGTAATCGTAATAGTTCCATCTGCTACAGCCGACTTGGTCGTACTATCTGCTTTTCCTTTGACGGTAGGTGTCATGGATGGGGTCAGCCCTTTCTGGTTCAGCTGCGTATTAGTATCTTTTGGCGTATAGGAAATCCCTGCTCCGCCTGCTTTATAGTCTGCTTTGTTGTCTATGTCTTCCCATGTTAAGGTTCCGGTGGTGAGGGTATTCTTCTCTTTGGCTGCGTCACTGTCTATAAGGCCGCCTTTGAGATGGGTGTTATCTTTCACGGTAATGTCATAGCCTTCTTTTCCTGCACGGATACCTGACTGGTCTTTAGCACTTTCGTAGTTGCTCTTGGTATTGCCTCGACTAGCTCCACCGCTAAGGCTTGTTTTTCCTTCTTTTACACCATAATTCATAGACACTCCGGCTGAGGTGTTCTTTTCTTCGTAGGTATTTCTTTCTTGCTTGGTTTCGATGGAGAGATTACCACCCACATTACCGGTGACTCTATCTCCCGCCATAGTGCTTCCTGTGATGGTGGTGACCTTTCCACTGGTAAAGGTCAGGTCTTTATTCGTCTAGATTTCACTCTTCTCATAGGTCGTGGCATTTTCTTTTACATTTCCGGAAGAATCTTATAGAAAAAAATCACCCCTAAAAGCATAATGGCTTCTATTAAGATATATAGGTTTCTCCGTATTAGATTATTTCTATATTCACTATCAAACGGTTTATTTTTAAACTTATAGTCTAGTTCTGCTCTTTCTCTTAAACTGTCAGAAATACCAATAGCAAAAAAACCAATTGCCAAACAAATACCTACAAATAAATCAGCTTCATCAATATACAAGAATTGCGAAATTTTTTCAATAAACACAAAGACTAATAATGTAATCATAAATCCAGAATAAGAGAAAATATGTTTGACTATAAATGCCGTTTCCTTGAAGTATTCTTGAGGAAAATTTTTTAAGCATTTCAGCGACATACGACAAATCTCAAAAAAAAGCAATACCTTTATTAGAATAATTTCATTCATAAAGATTCACCTCTTTTCTTAAATTCTTCTAGCCTTTTTATGCTATTCTTTTCTTTCTCCGTCTTCAAATTTTCAAGCTTATATTTAAGAATATAATTATCATAGCCTGATTTGCAATAATAGAAAAGCCTAATGTTGTTACGCCTCCCCCTAAAGATACGGTTCCAGCGACAATGCCAAATCCAAGGCCAGCTAAGTCTATCCCAATAGCTTTATATCTATCTTTTCCACTATAATCTCTAAAATCCTGGGTAATATTCATAGTTCCGTTTGCAACAGAACCTATAACACTATATTTCCCAAGTGCCTTTGCCCATGCAGGTGCATATTGCTGATCTTTAACCAATTCCCATGGTAATCCAGCACTTTCCGCAATTCCCCAATTTCGTACAGAGGCCCATCCATCAAAAGCCCCTATTCCTTTATAGTCATAATAATCTTTTCCCATTACTTCATTTACTTTATCCCGTGCTTGATCTTCTAATGTTTTTTTGACATCCAATGGGATATTCGGACTAAAAGTAGGTATGCCAGAAGCATCAACACCTAGTAACGTAAATGGATTATTATCAACTTTTCCTACATCAGGATGGATTTTTTCATAATCTGATAAAAGTTCATTTGTATAGTCATCTTGCAATTGTCTTTTCTTGCTATAATATTCAGCCTCGTCTGCATTTCCAGCATTTTCTGCCTGCTTTATTTTATCGGCATAATCTTGTGCGTCTTTATGATTAATCCAGTTGAACTTCGTCCCACTCCAAGCGGTAGCAGCCCCTACATCTCCATCACCGCCAAAGAGTTTTCCTGCACAATATCCGAAAATGCTAGACACTTCTTCTCGCATATCCGGATGGTCTTTCAGGAAATTGTCCAGCAATGGCTGCAAACTTTCCATACCACCTTCTGCCATGACACCAGACAGTACATTGTTCCCGCCTAGTTTAGCTGTGATACCACCTAAAAGCCCATGGAGCAAGGTTCTTCTGGTATCATTCTTGTCCCAGCCTTTTTCTTTGGCAATATCACCAATCTTTTCGGCTCCCAGTTTGGCAAATTCGTTAGCCAGTGCTTGTCGTTCTTGTACCTTCTCTTTGTCAAAAATCTTTTCCAACTGGTTCAAGGTGTTCTTTGTATCTCGATTAAGGTCAGAAATATCCTGTTTCTGGTGTTCTTTATCAGTGATGGTAATCGCCCCTTCTGAAACAGCAGATTTTGTTATGCTTTCTGCTTTGCCCTTGACCGGTTGTGATTTAACCGGACTAGTACCACCGGTCAAACCGCCGATCTTCTTATCACCGACAGTTTCTTTCGGAGACCAGCTGGCACCATAGTTTCTGCCGCTCGCGGTTGCTTTATAGTCTGCCTTGTTCTCTATATCTTCCCATACTAATGTACCTGTGGTAAGGGTGTTTTTATCTTGGTTTGCATGGCTATCTATCAAGCCACCCTTGAGATGGGTAGTATCTTTGACAGAGACATCATAGCCTTGGCTACCGGCAGTGATGCCAGCTTGGTTTGTCACGCTTTCATAGGTGGAATCTATGTTGCTCTTGGACGTACCAACAGCCAAGCCACCTTTTAGACTGGATTTCATTTTGTTATTATCGGTTGTCTTCTTCATACTGCCAATGCTCAATCCCATGCCTTTACTTTCATTATGAGATGTATAGCTGTCCTTATCCTGTACACTTTCAATGGCCAGATTTCCGCCCGCCTTGATGGTCACTTTATCTCCATAGGCATTGCTGCCACGTAAGGTTGTATCTTTTCCGCTTTCAGTGGTCAGATCCTTTCTGGCAATGACTTGGCTGCTGGTATGGGTGAAGATCCCTTCTGTTTCATTGCCCTGTCCTTTGCTTGCATTGGCATAGAAGCTATTTCCTGTAGGTGCAAAACTCATACCTGCCTGGCTGCTTTTGCTGCTTTCTTTCGTGTCACTAGAGCTTCTATTTTCTGCTGCACTGAGGGTGATATTTTCTCCAGCCTTCATAGAAACATCTTTCCCAATCGCTTGAGAACCTTTCATCACAATATCTTTCTTGGTAGTGATATGAATGTCGTTATTCGCCAATAGATTGCTTCCTACCGCTTCTGTAGTTTCTGTGTGTGTTTCCGCTTTAAAAGAGCTGGTTCCGATTCCTACGCTGACACCGGGCATTCCTTTCCCTGACAGATCTTTCAAGACATCTTTCCCTTTTGCTATTGTCTGGTAGACTTCTGCGCCATAAAGTGCTTTCAGCTGTTTATCTCTAGCATTGGAAGCCTTCTTTGCATAATCAATGGTGTTTGTTAGTATGTCAGCAGCTCCACCATTAGCAGAGACAGTGAGCCCACTCTTTTTATACTCGTGCTTTTCCTCGCTATGATACACATTGTCTTTGCTGGAAATCTGTACATTTTCGCCTGTGATAGAAATATCCTTCCCCGCGAGTACGGCTGATGCGCCGATTTCTACCTTGTTGCCTGATTCGATCGACACATTGCCACTGGTGCTTCCCACGGTCGATGCTTTCTGCAGAAGGTCAGCATCGCTATACTGATCTTTCCGTTTCTCCGTCCCGATGGTGAAGCCGAGTCCGCCACCCGAGAGCAGGCCGCTCTTCTTGACCTGCTTGGCGTAGTCATGCCGTTCGTACTCTTCCGCGCTGGAAATGGAAGTATCTTTGCCGGAAGAAATCGCGACGTCATGTGTGCCGATGACTTGGGATCCAGTCATATTTGTATTCCCGCCTGCGGTGATCTGCACGGCATCTCCCGAAAGGGTAGAGGCTGTCACGGTCTTGCTTTCGTCATGGCTCTTGATCGTTGTGGTCTTGCTGGAGAGGAGACCGCGTTCCTTGTATTTCAGACCGTCTTCCTCGGTGATTTGTTCAATTTGGGCATAGTCAGGAAATAGAATTTATACCTCATTTTAGCTAACTGGTTTGACATTAATATAATATTCTAATCTACCGTCTTCAGTATAGTTTTCTTTTGTTCCCAAATCTTCCAAATCAAAAATAATTTCAAATTTATATTTACCTTTAGCCCATGTATAAGTCTGCGAAAGGAGCACCTTATCTTTATAGCCATTTTCATACCCATAAAATTCACTCATGCCTTCACTTTTCCACCCATTTTTTTCTAGCTCTATACCATAGTACGTTAAAATAGTTTCCCTATCCGCATAACTCGCAAATTGTCTCATTAAATGATATCTTTGGGGCGTACGCCAAATAACATCCAGCTGTTTATCCAAAGATTCTTGCGTGTTTAATTCATGAATAGCGACTACTTGCGGTTGAAGTTCTGCTGCCGTTTCTTTGATTCCTATACTATCCATAAAATTAAACAAAACGTATGGAACAACTAAGAAAATCCCCCAAGAAACTAAATTTTGGACAATGCTATTTTTCTTCAACTTAAAAATTAAATCCCACACCCTTTTTCCACACACAGACTTTTCTTTCTGGGGATCTATAACGTTTATCAAAAGAGAAATAAGTGATTTTATCATTTTACTTTTTCTCCTTCAATAAATATCTTATCAAGGCAGGAACACGTTCTTCCGATGTTTCCTCTGCTACATCCCATCCACCTCCTACTTGAGGTGTTCCAATACCATATTTAAAAACTAATACTTCTCCCGCATATTTACCACTAATTGGAGTAGAGACACCTCCGCCTATACCTGCGTAAGCAGTACCACCTACGCTTCCACCTGACAAAATATCCGAACGTACTTCAGCATTGTTCAAATTAATATTAGGTCGATTTGTTCTCAATTTAAGACCAGCTGCTTCAATCCCTAATCGTCCGCCAAAATGTAAATCATCAGACTTTGCAAATCCATTTGTTACAAAAAATCTACCACTTCTCTTATCATATAAATATCCTTGTTCTACAGGTCCAGCACTATACTGAATAAGAAATATATCAAAGTTGCTTTGATTTCTATTTGCAATAACATGTACCGGCCTCAAGGTAATTTTGTTATTAATTTTACCATCAGTTATTTTAGAATTTACCATTTCATGATACTTTTTAAGAAATGAATCAACACTTTCTTTCGTATAATGCTTTTGTAAAACTGCTGTAACTCCTGCAATCGCAATTGTATTCCCTACTTTTAGTTCCGAATCACTTGCCGCACCATAAGGATCTCCTTGGTTCGCAGTTTGGTAAATTAATTCAAATACTTTTCTTGATTCATCATCAGCGAGTTCTTGACCGTCTTTTCTAATAAGAGTTTCTTCTAATAAGTGCTCCGTTTCTGGTAATTCAAAACCTAAGTAATTCCATTTTGATGAATTTAAGGAAATACCGGCACCAGTTGCCAGATCGTTAGCGGAAGCACCAATAGTTGCTCCCACTCCAGTACTAATCCACTGTACTGTATCAGGATTCTGTTGTATCCATTCTTCACCTTTCGTTTTTGTTAGATAGCCAATAACGTATTCGTTGACACTACCAGACAATACACCGGTTGCTGCACTTCCACCTGCCATGTCTCCCATGAGCGCCCCGAAAGCGCCGTGAAGCAGCATCTTCTCCGTAGAGCCATCTTTCCAGCCTTTGCTTTCGGCATATGTATGGAGTGCCTGATTGCCGTACTTTTCCAGCATGCCGACGAGCTCTTGCTTTTCTTCTACCTTGCTCTTATCAAAGATTTCTTGCAGCTGATTCAGGCTGTTTTTTGTATCTCTGTTCAGCTTCGAAATATCCTGCTTCTGGTGCTCCCTGTCTATGATAGTAATCGTCCCTTCCGACACTGCAGACTTAGTCGTGCTGTCAGCGCTTCCTCTGATGGCAGGGGAAATCGATGGCGTGAGGCCCCTCTCATTCAACCTGGTGCCTTCGTCCTTCGAAGCGTAGGAAATCCCCAGACCGCCCGCTTTGTAGTCTGCACTGTTTTTCATATCTTCCCATGCCAGTGTACCTGTGGTGAGGCGGTTCTTATCCGCATTTGCTACGCTATCGATCAGTCCGCCTTTGAGGCGGGTATTTTCTTTGACCGTTATCTCGTATCCATCACTTCCGGCATGGATGCCGCTTTGCGAAGTAACGCTATCAAAATCGCTTCGCATGCTGCCGCGAGAGGCGTTGCCGGTCAAGTTGACCTTGCCCGGAAGTGTGCTGACATGCATGCCAGCCGAAGCATTCTCCGATGTATAGTGATGAGAGGCCTGCTGGCTCGTGATATTCATATTTCCACCGATATTCATCGTGACCTTACCTCCGCTCAGGGTACTGCCTATCAGGTTCGTGTCTTTCCCGCTGTGGGAAGTGAGCTCATTTCTGGCTTGGATAGTACTTTCTTTATAAGAAACTGACGTATCATTCTCTTTGCCTTTTCCTGCATAGAGGCTACCTTCTACAGTAATCGGGGCATGTGCAGAAATAGAAACGCCGAGACTGCCTCCTTTGCTGGACTCGGTCATGTTCTGCTGCTGCGTTTCTTCTGCTGAAGTAATAGTCAGGTTTTGGCCTACATGCCATGTGACATTCTCACCTTCTACAGCGGAACCTTTGATTTCCATGTCAGATTTAGCCTGTATCGAGACATTTTCTCCAGCACTCAGGGTGCTTCCCTGTGCTTCTGTTCTTACGCTATGGTTTTCCGACTGGCTGGATGTACTTCCGATGCCGACAGATACGGCCAAGTGTACTTTGCCACTTGAAAGATCTTTCAGCGCGGAGTTCTCACCTTTTAGGTCAGACTTTACTGTATCATAGGCTTCATAGCCATAAAGTGCTTTGAGACGGTTATCCGAAACAGCCGTTGCTTTTGCTAGCGGTGCTTCTACCTTCTGAAGAGCCTTTATCGTATCACCGCCTACAGAGACAGTGAGCCCGCTCTTTCTATACTCGTGCTTTTCATTGCTGTGATACACATTGTCCTTGCTGGAAATCTGTACATTCTCGCCTGTGATAGAAATATTCTTCCCCGCGAGTACGGCTGATGCGCCGATTTCTACCTTGTTGCCTGATTCGATCGACACATTGCCGCTTACACTTCCTACGGTGGATGCTTTCTGCAGAACGTCCGCATCTCTATACTGATCTTTCCGTTTCTCCGTCCCGATGGTGAAGCCGAGTCCGCCACCCGAGAGCAGGCCGCTCTTCTTGACGCGTTTCTCATAGTCGTGCTGCTCTACTTCTTCTGCACTGGTGATAGTCGTATTTTTACCAGAAGTGATAGACACGTCGTTCGTACCTACCACATTGGATGCGGTGATAGTGGTGTTTCCAATAGAAGTAATGCTTATTTTGTCTCCAGAAAGCATACTGCCAATTGCCGTCTTGCTTTCGTCATGGCTTTTTATGGCTGTTGTCTTATGAGAGAGGAAGCCACTTTCTTTGTACTTTAAGCCGTAGTCATCCATAGCTTTATTATATCCGTTTTCGATGATTACATCATCAGCAGCTTTCATGGAAACCTGCCCATTTTCACTAGCTACGGTGGTACTTCTCGCTTTGATATCATTGCCTGAAATGAGCGAGATATCTTTCCCGGCGGTCAAAGTATTCGCTGTTTCTGTCTTGCGATAGGTGCGGATATAGTTGTCATTATTCTCAGTCATATCTTTCTTGGCTTCCAGACTATCCGTATCCATAGTGAGATTGTGCCCAGCAGAGAGGATCATAGAGCCATTTTCGCCGAGTGCTGCTAGCGTAGCACCAGTCATGGTGATGTCTTGTCCTGCTTGCATGAGAAGTACGCCTTCTTTCCCTTTCACAGCAATGCCAGCGGTAGTATCTAGGATATCCTGGTTTTTGCCATGTTGGACGGTGTCTTTCATAAGAATGTTTCTGCCTGCATCGAGTAAGATTTTGTTTTCTCCCTCGATGATACCACTATGTACAATATCCTGGCTAGCTTTGAGGGAAATGTCATTGCCGAAGATGGTGCCTTTGTTCACGATGTTCTTGGACTTAGTGATGATGGTATTTCCTTTGAGTGTGCCTTGGTTCGTCAAAGTGCCCTTGGTATCTGTAATCAAGGTATTGGCACTGATGAGGCTGCCGTCTTCGGTGAGGACTTTTGCCGTGCTAGCTTTGAGATACACATGAGGATAAAGAACCGTGTATGTCTTGCCATTCACGGTGACGGTGGTGGTTTCTAGCCAGACGATGTCGCTGGTGAGAGCGGCTATCTGTTCTTTGGTGAGGGCGATGCCCGGTTTCAGGTTATATTCTTTCGCATAGGCGATCCCTGCATCCATTAGAGCCTTGTATTCCTCTTCATCATTGGTATAGCCATTGAGATGACGCATACCAGTGAGCTGGGTCACTTGGTTCCGGATGAGTTCTTGTTCGTAGAATCCGTCACCGAGCCGTTTATTTACTTTGTCGTTATCCCAAAGGAGTTGGTTGTACATGTAGTCGGAAGAGAGGAAGTTCTTTTTATTGGTGAAGGCCGGATCGGTTTCGATGAGGTACTTGGCTGTTTCTTCTGGATGAAGCTGGTAGAGGGAGCTATCCGGAATGAAAGACAGGCTGCCCCCTGTTTCTTTTCCGGCTGTGCTACCTGGATTTGTCTCTTTTCCATCAGTGAATGGATTGAGGTTTTGTTGCACGTTATCCCGCATGGTCTGGGTAATGTCTTCTTTGGTTGGGTTCTTTCCTGTATGTCCTTCATAGGTGCCTACGTCAAGGGATGTAGGATTATCCAATTCTTTCTGTGGTGTCATGAAGATTGGGTCGCGATAGTGCCGTCTCCATGCTTTATGGGGTCTATGTTTTCTTTTGGTGTAGCTTTCTTGTGTGGTACCGAAGGTGATTTTCTGTACTTGATTCTTTTCGGCAATGTTGTCCAATGTGCCACTGTTTGCCGTGAGGGTACTCCCAGCGGTGATACGGCTGTTTTCATTGGTCACGTTGCCAGAGAGGATCATATCTTTCCCACTGGAAATGTTGCCCGCTTTCGTTTCCTGCACTTGTTTTTCTGACGTGTGGGTGGTGGTGCGAATGATGGTGTAGTATTTGATGGCTTTACTTTCGATAGCACCTATGGAATCATTGTAAGCCTTGGCTTCTTCGTTGTAGGCTTTTATCTTTTCATTGAGTTGATTCAATATTTCTTTATACTGCTTGTCCCAATTGGCTTGCTTCGGATCATCATAGCGGGGGCGTGGAGTATCCATGGATTTGACACCCAGTTCTTTGAAAATGGGATCATCGTAGTCATAGTTTGGTGCTTCTTTGCCTACTAAATCGTCGGGGACTGGTATTTCACCGTCTTTCCGTTCTTCCTCGGTGATTTGTTCTATCTTGTCATAACCGGCTTCTTCGTAGAGTGTTTTCGGAGTGATACCTTTGTTATGGTACGCCCCATAGCCGCTATCCAGAGCAGAAAATTCATCTCTGGTGAAAGATTGCCCTCTTTCTGGATGTCCATTTTCATCGATACGGATAAGGTCAGGATTAGTGACTTCGCTTGTCCATACACGGTTTGCTGAGAAGGCTTCATTGGCATTGGTGATGGTAGGAGCTGTGAGAGACATATTTCCTTGTGCTTTGATGTCAGCTCCTTGGTTAGTGATGTCTTTGGCTTCGGAAATAGTCATGTTGCCACCGGCATAGAGCAGAGAAGAGGCACTATTCAGCAAGGTGTCCCCTGTAATGATCATGTCATTCCGTGCAGCGATAGTGGCAGACTTCACCTGTGCCATATCTACTAAAATAGCATCGACAGCCGCTTTGGAAGTAGCATAGGCCGCTTGCTTATTTTCTATTTCTTTGAAATAGTTTTCTTTTTCACTATTGCTCTTGAAAGCGGTCACGTCGATGGCGAAGGCGTCATCCAGATCTTGTTCTTTCTGCTTTAAATCTTTCATAGCAGCAGCCAGTTTTTCTTCCAGTACTTTGTCTTTTCTATTTTCCAGCGTCTTAGCATGAAGGGTAATGTCTTCACCATAGATGCGACCGGTAGCTATATTCTGTAATATATCTGTGGTGATTGTATTTGCTTGGTCAGCACTCACTAAACCACGGTTTGTCAGAGTCGTGGACGTGATAGAAACACTGCCACCGTTGATCTCACCACTTTCTTTATTGGAAATATCTTTGGCACTGAGTGTAAGTGTCCCTTTGGATTCCAGTTTCTTGCTGTTAGTCAGGTTACCTTTGGCGGAAATGGTCAGATTTCCATCTGCCTGGGTGATACCGTAGTTTTCTTTAGCACTGTCATTGGTGATGTCATGATCTGTGGTGATAGTCAGATTATTACCTGCTGCCAGTTTCCCATCCAGCTGAATATCTTTCGTTGTGATAGTTTCATTCTGCCCAGCCGTGATGGTTCCTTGGGCATTATGAATCAGATCAGATGAAATAGAAATATTCTCATTAGCAGCGATTTGACCTTGTTCATTTTCCAGTTTGTCTGATACAGAAATGGTATTGCTCCCATAAGCAGTTAGTTTCCCTTGAGAGTTATTTAGTGTTTTTCCTTGGATAGACAAGGTACTGCCAGAAGCGATATTACCATTCAGATTGTCCGTATGACTGGCTTGGATAGTCACATTTCCATTGGCAAGGATTTCACTATTGGAATTGTCCAGCGCATTTTCTTCTTCACTGGTTGTGGTAATGGACAAGTCTTTTTCAGAAGCAATGGTCTTGTGATTGGTGACTTGGTTGGCAGTGATTGCCATATTTCCAACGCTTCCGATGGTTTTATCATTGGTGATCTGTCCATCGGCCTGCAGCCTCATATGTCCAGAAGATGCCATGGTTCCTGTATTTTGTATAGCCTTCGCATGGATGGTCATGTCTTCCGTGCTGTGGGTGGTGCCGGCATGGTATAAGTTTCCTTGGTTATCCAGCACCATATGCTGGCTTTCGATGGCACCTTTAATGTCTATAGGAAGGCCTTTTTCATTGCCAATAAGGAAGATACGTCCAGCATACATGCCGCCTAGGTCTTTCACATCAATGGCAATCTCCGGTTTCTTTCCTTTTCCTTCGATAGCAGTGACTTTCCCTGTATTGGTATCAATCACATTGGCACCGGTGGTGACATGTACGGTATTCCCAAAGATAGCCGCTTTGATTTCTGCGGCTCTGGTATAAAGTTCCAATGTGTCTGCTTTTTTACCATTGAGCCCATTTCCGGTGATAAGAATGGTAGCGTCATTATCTATGCGGAAATCTTTCAGTCGTTCCTTGTTGTCATACTCCGGTTTGCCCGTGGTCAAAATGGCACGAGCTGTATTGATGAATCCGCCACCATTGACGGTAATACCATTCGGATTGGCAATGATCACATCAGCTTTATGGCCTGCTACTTCCAGAAATCCATTCATCGTCGTAGGATTTCCGCTGGTCACTTGGTTCACAATGATTTTCGCCGGACCTTGTGCCATATTGGCATTGCCTTGCACGTAACCGGCCAGTTCCGTTTTGGATAGGGTATAGGAGTTATTCAGAATGGCCCCTTTAGTAGGTATATTGAATCGTTCATAGTCATTCCGAGAGACACCACCAGCGGTGGGGGCAGAAATATTGACCAAGGGGATCCCATTGGCTGTTTCCTGCACTAATGGATACCGATTTCCCGGTGCTGTTGTATCAGGAAGAATGGGGGCTTCTGCCCATGCGATGGTATCACCGAAAAAGACACCGCTCAGTAAGACACAGAGTATCTTCCTTCCTAGGGATTTCATGGCTTTTGTTTTAATAGACATGGATGGTATGGATTTCATGGTATGATGCTTCCTTTATATCTGTCGGCAGTTAGCAGTTGGCAGTTAGCCGTCATTGATATACTGCTTGCTACCAATTGCCTACCACTAACTCATTCTTACTAACTAATACTAAAATTTCCAGCTTACAGTAAATCCGGGAACCCATTTCCTGGTGTGATAGCCTTCGGGTTTGTACAGGCTGTGGCTGATCAAGGCATCGTAGGAAAGCCCTGAGGAAAAGTTTCCACGAAGGCCCAATGCCATACCTGCTATGGTGCGGCCCACCAGAACATCAGTAGATACACCGTATACGCTGCCTACATCCAGTCCCAGGTAGATATCGCTATGAAGGGTGGGAATGTTGGAAGATAGTTCATTTCTCAGGTACCATCCACTTTCTCCCATCAAGGTATATTCTCCATCAAAGCCTCTGACGGTATATCTATTTCCTATACTCAGGGCATCTACGCCGTATAGCCGATTTCCCTTGGTATTCCACTGGCCATGAAGGGAGCTGGAAAAGGATGCTGGACGATGCCCCATTGTAAACGGCTGCTGCCAGTCGATATCAAAGAGCCACATCTGGTACCTTGTCTTTGGAGAATCGGGATAGGTATTTTCTTTTTGGGCACCCATCCAGCCGGTTCCTTGTTTATGCCCCAGTCGTACATAGAGGGTATTTCTTCCTATATATATGCGATCAGATAAACCAACCTCTAAAGCAGTGGTATCCATGGCTTGTACGGGGATTTCCATGTCGTTAATAAAGTAATGGGAGTCTCTCTTGATCATAGAAATATCCAGTGCTTTTCTTTCTGATTGGGAACGAGAAATCATATGGTCATAGGTGAAGCGGGTGGTCTGCGTCTTCCCGCTGCTGATAAAGTCATAAGGGATACCGGCAACGGTTTAATGATAGCGGCTGCGATTGTGGCTGATAGTCAGACGGTCTTTCCCTTTCGGGATCGTATAGGAAAAGCTCTGATACCGACTCCCCTTTTCAGAGCCTCTCCGACTTCCATCCAATACAGCAGATAGTTGTAAGGTATCATTGGCATGAAATACATCATCAAAAACAATGCCTGCATTCCATTGGTATTTCCCTGTTTCTTTCATGCCGGAGTCATCTAACGATAGCATCCCATGGACTTGCTTTCCCTGTTGCACGGTGAGTTCTAGGTCCGAATAGCCGGCCTTAGCCGTAGGAAGTATTTTCATAGACACCTCTTGGGACGATACTCGTTTCATATTTTCCAGGCCTTCCTCCAGCATGCGAAGGTTCAAGAGGTCTCCGTCCCGGATGGGGAATGCGTTCTGCCAGGGAAGTTTCTTACTGCCCTGGCTGTAGATGACCTGATGCAGTCTACCGGGCAAACATAATAAATGAAGAGTGCCTGCAGAAATATTCTGCTCAGGAATCACGACCTGGGTGGTCACATAGCCTTTATCTTGCAGCTTTTGATTGAGTATTCTCACTAGTTTCTCTATGTCGTTCATGCTCAATTTCTGCTTTTCGTAGGCATGCACCCTGTCGTTCAAGAAATCCAGTTCTTCCGGTAGACCTTCTAGATGAATTTCGTCCACATAAAAAGCAGCCATCGAGGGAGAGATCTCCTGTGTGTTTCTCTCTAGGACTGCTTTTTCTACTTTTATGCGGGGCAGAACGGCTCTGTCTTTTTTCCATTGTTCCAATTGCCGAGCTTGGTTCAGCTGTTCCTGCTGTATAAAAGGCTCAGATGCCTTTATGGCAGAAACCGGCAGCGTATAAAGTATAGATAGTGATAAAGTGGCTATAAGAATCGGTGCACTTCTTTTCATGTTCTCATATCCTCCTCAAAATGATAGATCTTCATTACTTTCTTTAGAGAATATGTTACAGCTTTTGCTAAAGCTTAGCAAGTAGGGAAAACGGAAAATAACCGGAATAAAAACAAACAATAATAGTAGGTTCAAACTAACAGTATCGATAAAATCTGATTTTTCCATAGATATTTTATACTATTACAACACATAGCCAATCAGAAATATCATACAGCAGCTGATGCTAAAGAGCTATTTCTATAACATAATCCAATAGATACCAAAAGCCCCAGTTATATAGAGCCAATAAATATCTATTTTCGAGACATTTCAAAAATGCTTGCCAATGTAGATTTCAAACTATGGAAGTCAAAGTGTGAAAGATAAAAATCTTCCCTGCTGATCGGGGCGCCTCCGCTTCAGCCAACGCCCCACTTTCGCAAAGCGGCAGGTCGTAGCGAAACACGTCCAGCCGCATTCCTCTTTTTCACACTTTCTCCTCTTCCCTTCGTATTGTATAATATAGGTATCAATAGATGGAAGGTCTAGCGATTTTACTCATCATTCCTTTGCCTGTCAGATTTCCCCAAGGAGGTCTTTTATGAAAGGATATATCGAAGTCTATACCGGTGATGGAAAAGGGAAAACCACCGCTGCCATCGGACTTGCCGTCCGTGCCGTCGGCGCCGGAAAGAAAGTCTGTTTTATTCAGTTTATGAAGTCACTCGCCTATTCCGAGCAGAAGATCCTGCAGGGACTTCCGGGCCTGACGCTCATTACTTTGGGTAAACCATATTTCATTGCCAAAGAAGGTATGCTCTCAGAAGAAGAGATCAAAGCCTGGGGCTCCGCATTGCGCGTCTACCCCGCAGGGCATCCGCCGAAAGAATATCGCGACATGGTCCTCAAGGGGATCGAGGATGCGGTCAAAGCAGTCTCCAAAGACTATGATCTCGTTGTTTTAGACGAATACAACATGGCTTATTGGTATGACCTTGCGACAGAGGAGGATACGAAGCGCATCCTCGCCGCCAGAAGCCCGGACTGCGAACTCGTCTTCACGGGAAGAAATGCGCCGAAGATCATTCTTGACGCTGCCGACCTCATCACAGAAATGAAAAAGATCCGGCATTACTACGACAAGGGCGTGGAATGTCGAAAGGGAATAGAGAATTAAGATAGAAGGGCTTGTAGAAACGCCCCTTGAGCCCGATTGATTTACAATACAAAACGAAAGGATACCACCTATGCTTACCATTCATGGCAAAAGTATTTCCGGCATGGTCACGATCGGCCCACTGCGTATCTTCCGACACCAGCCGATGGATTTTGCCCGCACCGAGATCGAAAAACCGGAGACCGAAGTCGCACGCTTTGACTCCGCGCGTAATGCAGCCGCTGTCAAGATGAAGGAATTCTATCAGGAAGCTATCTCTCATGTCGGTCTGGATAACGCTTCGATCTTCAAAGTCTATCAGCAGATGATGACAGACTCTGAATTCGTTGACGCTGTCAAGTCTATCATCCGGAAGCAGAGCGTCAATGCAGAGTACGCCGTCCAGCAGGCAGAGCAAAACTTCACTCGTATCTATGAAGCGGATCCGGATGACTATGTCCATGGCCAGATCGCCGACCTTGCGGAAGTCGCACGCATCCTGCTCCGCACGCTCCGTCAGAAGCAGGCTCTCTTCTCTTCGGATGAGCCCTGCATCCTCTATGCGGATGACCTCACACCAAGCGAGACCATTCAGATGGATACGACAAAGATCTTAGGATTCGTGACGAAGGAAGGCACTCCGACTTCACATACCGCGATCCTCGCCCGTGCGCTCGGCGTCCCTGCGATCGTTGCGACCGGGACGGATGTCGATGCCTCCCACGATGGGAAAACCGCTGTCATCGATGGCTTCTCCGGCGTTGTCTATCTCGAACCGACACCGGCTATCCTCTCCGGTATGAAAGAGAAACAGAGCCAGAGCATCCACCTAAAGGAGCTCCTCTTGCAGTTGAAGGGCCTTCCGAGCGAAACGATCGACGGTCACCGCATCGAGGTCGCAGCAAACGTTTCCTCTGCCTCCGACCTTTCTGCCGTCCTCAAGAATGACGCGGAAGGCATCGGCCTCTTCCGCAGCGAATTCATCTACATGGGCCGCGAAACGCTGCCATCAGAGGAAGAGCAGTTTAATATTTATAAACTCGCCATCGAGACCATGGCCGGCAAGCGTGTCATCATCCGTACCCTCGACATCGGCGCAGACAAAGAAGCCTCCGCTTTCCATCTGCCGAAAGAGGATAATCCGGCGCTCGGTCTGCGCGCGATCCGCATCTCCCTGAAGCGTCCTGAGATCTTCAAAGTCCAGCTCCGTGCCATCCTCCGTGCGAGCGCCTATGGCAAAGCGGCCATCATGTTCCCGCTCATTACTTCCGTCTGGGAAGTGTGGAAGGCGAAGGAGATTCTGACGGAAGTCCAGATGGAGCTCGATAAGAAAGGCATCGCTTACGATAAGCAGATGGAGATCGGCATCATGATCGAGACACCGGCTGCTGCACTCATCAGCGACAAGCTCGCGAGAGAAGTCGACTTTTTCTCCATCGGCACGAATGACCTCTCGCAGTACACCTTGGTCGTCGACCGCACTAGCCGCAACCTGACCGATTTCTTCAATCCGCATCATCCTGCCGTCCTAAAGCTCATCCAGATGACGGTAGAAAATGCACACAAAGCCGGCATCTGGGTCGGCATGTGCGGGGAACTCGGCAGTGATCTCTCCATCACGGAGACCTTCCTTAAGATGGGCGTCGATGAATTCTCCGTCGCCCCCTACTCCGTACTTCCGCTCCGTCAGCAGATCCGCGGAATCGACTTGAGAAAATAGCAGGCACCGGGAACATACGGATCCGATTGGGCTCTGCTATTGGCTCAGTTCCTAGAGACGCAGAGGGCATGGCGTTGCGAAAAAACGCACCGCGAAGATCTCCAATGATCACTTCCGTTCCCTCAACACTTTTTCTCCGTATGCCGCATCAAAAAAGACACACGCGCCAAAATGATATAATCCCCCTAAAGCAGACAAGGTAAATAACCAAACTGCTTTAGGGGGATTTTTTTATGGCCAAATGGTCTGATTTTCGGTATTTGTTTTTCCAAACTTGCTGGCGGCGAACAGCATTTCATGCTGTTTGCGGACGGCAAGTCCACAAGGGATAGACGCACAAGCGT
>OMBG01000686.1_pt1 | contig 17080 bp, 16 predicted proteins | sample 1674251 | NCBI WGS metagenome assembly OMBG01 (sample SAMEA103958153, study PRJEB25191) | human gut metagenome | reverse complement strand
AGAACCCCACCACCGGCGCCAATGATATGGTCGCCGCGGCCGCGGCCCTCATGGCCGTCTCCGCCCTTGGCATGGCCGTCCTCTCCCGCAAAAAATAAAATCATCCGCCCCACCCAAAAAGCTCCCCCGCGGGGGAGCTTTTCCATATGGTGCAAGGTTCGTAACATAGGTAAAGGTTCACCAAAAGAAAAAGACGCCCAAAGGCGTCTTTTTCTTTTGGTGAACCATCGGGGATTCGAACCCCGGGCCCTTTGATTAAAAGTCAAATGCTCTGCCGACTGAGCTAATGGTTCATATTGCCGCATGGCAACAGATATATTATAATGGCCTCCCCCCGGCTTGTCAAGCATTTTATCACTATACTTTCCATCTCTTTCCCATCTTTTCCCCGCAATGGGCTATAACATTTCCCCGCCCCGCATTGCATTTCTCCCGCGCTTTCGTTATAATACTTTCAGCGTTAATTTTGGGAGGATATGTTTATGCTTTTCTGGATCGGTCTGGGCGTTCTGCTCATCGGCGGCATCATGGCCCGCGTCGCTTCTAAGCGCGGTGACGAGGGCGAAGCCTTCAAAAAGGTCGGCATTGCGCTCATCTTCATCGGCACCGCTATTCTGCTCTTTGTGCTCACCATCAATATCCTGGTGTGGACCGGCCGCTTCGGCGTTGCCTCCTGATCACCCTGCCCCCCCTACGGGGGCTTCCTTTTTTAACCGCCGCCGGGTATAATAAACTCATACCCAAGTACTCCCCGGAAAGGAGGCCGCCCTGTGCCGCTGGAACTGCAAAGCGATATCCGCTACCTCAAAGGGGTAGGGGAGAGCCGCGCTCAGCTTTACCATAAGCTCGGCGTGGATACCGTGGAGGACCTCCTCTACCACATCCCCCGCCGCTATGTCGATCTCACCCATCCCACCCCGCTGGCGGAAGCCATTCCGGGGCAGAAGTGCGCCGTCCGGGCGCTGCTGGCCGCCAAGGGCCGGGAGCAGCGCATCCGCCGGGGGCTTTCCGTTTTTCGCCTCACCGCCGTGGATGGCCCCGTCACCCTCCACATCACCTTTTTCAATGCCAAATACACCGTCAATTCGCTGCGCGAGGGGGAGGAGTACCTCTTCTACGGTACCCTTACCGGCGGCTTTTACGCCCGCCAGATGGACTCCCCGCAGGTATTCCGCCCGGAGGAAGCCGGCACCCTGCTGCCGGTCTATCCGCTCACCCAGGGCCTCAGCAATAAGATGGTCAGCCGCCAGGTCACCGAAGCCCTCCACCGGGTGGAGCAGCTCCCCGATCCCTTGGCAGGCAGCGGCCTGCCGCAGCAGTACGGCTTGATGAGCTACTCGGAAGCCCTCCACGCCGTCCACTTCCCGCGCGATTGGGCGGAGATCGAAACCGGCCGCAGCCGCATGGTCTTTGATGAACTGCTCTGCCTTACCATCTGCTTTGCCCGGATGCGCCAGGGCCGGGCGTTGCGGCATATCGCCCCCATGCAGCCGCACCCCCTTACCGCCTACTATCAGGCTCTGCCTTATCAGCTGACCGGCGCCCAGCAGCGCACCATTGCCGAAGCCATCGGCGATATGTGCAGCGGTACCCCCATGAACCGCCTGGTGCAGGGGGATGTGGGCAGCGGCAAAACGGCGGTGGCAGCGGCCTGCTGCTATTTCGCCTTCCTCAATGGAGCACAAAGCGCCCTGATGGCCCCCACCGAGATCCTGGCCCAGCAGCATTACCACAATCTTGCCCCTCTCCTGGAGCGCCTTGGTATGCGGGTGGCCCTCCTCACCGGCTCCCTTTCCGTCAAAAAGAAGGAGACCCTCAAAGCCGCCCTCGCCGCCGGGGAACTCGATCTCTGCATCGGTACCCATGCCATCCTCACCGCCGATACCGAATTTTCCCGGCTGGGGCTGGTCATCACCGATGAACAGCACCGATTTGGGGTGCAGCAGCGGGCCGCCCTGCGGCAAAAGGGCCAGGATGCCCATGTCCTGGTCATGTCCGCCACCCCCATTCCCCGCACCCTGGCTATGATCGTCTACGGCGATCTGGAGCTCTCCATCATCGATGAGTTGCCCGCCGGCCGCCAGCCGGTGCGCACCTACCTCATCAATAGCGAGATCCGGGAGCGGGCCTTCGGCTATATCCGCCGCCACCTCGATGCCGGTTATCAGGCGTATCTCATCTGCCCCGCCGTGCAAAGCGAGGAGGAAGAGGCGGCCGCCGCCCATCTCAAATCCGCCGTGGAATACGCCGAGGAGCTGGCCCACGGCGCCTTTGGGCAGTATCGGGTCGGCCTGCTCCACGGCAAAATGCGCCCCGCCCAAAAGGAAAAGGTCATGGCGGAATTTGCCGCCGGGGAGATCCAGCTGCTGGTGGCCACCACCGTGGTGGAAGTCGGCGTGGATGTCCCCAATGCCGTGATTATGATGATTGAAAATGCCGAGCGATTCGGACTTTCTCAGCTCCACCAGCTGCGCGGCCGGGTGGGCCGGGGCCGGGTGCAGTCCCACTGCATCCTCCTTTCCGATACCGATAACCCCGAAACCAGGGAGCGCCTGCGGGTGCTGTGCAGCACCAATGACGGCTTCAAAATAGCGGAAGAGGACCTCAAGCAGCGCGGCCCCGGCGATTTCTTTGGGGAGCGGCAGCACGGCCTGCCGGAGCTCAAGGTGGCGGATCTTGCCGCCGATAGCCGCCTGCTGCAAAAGACCCAGCAGGCCGCCGGCGAGCTCCTCGCCCGTGATCCCCAGCTGGATACCCTTCCCGCCCTCTCCCGCCGTGTGGACCGCCTGATGGCGAAAATGAGCTTGTAAAGCCGCCTGCGGCCCCGCACCGACCCAAAGCCTCCCTTGTGCAAAGGGAGGTGGCGAATGAAATGAGCTGGAGGGATTGATGGCAGAGATTATGACGATAGTATTTTCTCGCCTGTCAGCACACCCCAAGACTCCCCTGTGTAAGGGGAAGCTGGCAGCGCACAATCCAAAAGCCTCCCTTGTGTAAAGGGAGGTGGCACGGCGCAGCCGTGACGGAGGGATTGTCAGTACAAACTATGACTTGGTTTTATCCCGCCTACCCGGCAGGGCCAGTTTGTGGTCGCCTATCGGCGTCACGGAGTCACCGAAGGGTGACGGTCTGCACGGCTCGCCGCCGGGGCGTTCCTTTTGTGCGTACAAAAGGAACCAAAATACGGTCAAGGGGGACCGGGCTTCCCCCTTGACAAACCCCCTTGACGCTTAGCTGTGCTGGCTACGAATGTTGTTTTTCCCTCAGTAATCGGGAAAAACAAATCCGTACTGCGCACAGATGCGCTCCAAAGGTAGCCTGCGGCAGCATTTGCCCTTTCCCCCTACCCCCTTCCCCGCATCGGGGAAGGGGGACTCTATCTACAATCTCTACATAAAAATGCGCCTGTGGCACCTTATAAGCGTCGTCTAATCCCGCTCCGGGAAGCCGTCCTTTAGCTTTTCGGGCGGGGGGCTCCGACGCGTTGGGGGTCTCGGGGATCTCCCCGAGTGACTTTTAGTTACTTTTCTTCATAGAAAAGTAACCCCCCGCCGGGTAGGCGTGCCAACCGTCACCTTCCGGTGACTTTGCCCCGCCGTTAGGCGAGATAAAATTATGTCATCAAATAAAAATCCCCTACGCGCGTGTACGCGTATATATGGGTACGCGATGGGTGCGCACCTGCCCGCGCGCGGGAGAAAAATCCCACCGGACGGCCGAAAATTTGCCGCCCAAAATTTTTTGCCCCAACCGCGAACAAATTTTCGTTTCCCTCTTGCAATCCCGGCAAAAATCGTGTACAATGGAATCAGAATACCATCACTTTGGGAGGAAATTGCATGGCCATCGAGAAAAAAGCAAAGGAAACCGCCCCCGCCCCCAGCGATAAGCAAAAAGCCCTGGAAACCGCCATCAGCCAGATCGAAAAGCAGTTTGGCAAAGGGGCTGTAATGCGCCTGGGCCAGAATGCCACCATGAATGTGGAAGCCATCCCCACCGGCTCCCTTTCACTGGATATGGCACTGGGCATCGGCGGCCTGCCCCGTGGCAGAATCGTCGAGATCTATGGGCCGGAATCCAGCGGTAAGACCACCGTGGCCCTGCATGTGGTGGCCGAAGCCCAAAAGCGCGGCGGCTCCGCCGTTTTCATCGATGTGGAGCATGCCCTGGACCCTGTTTACGCCAAAAATTTGGGCGTGGATATTGACCAGCTGCTGGTCTCCCAGCCCGATACCGGCGAGCAGGCCCTGGAAATCTGCGAAGCGCTGGTTCGTTCCGGCGCGGTGGATGTCGTGGTCGTCGACTCGGTGGCCGCGATGGTCACCAAGGCCGAGATCGAGGGCGAAATGGGCGATACCCATGTCGGCCTGCAGGCCAGATTGATGAGTCAGGCCCTGCGCAAGCTGACCGGCGCCATCGGCAAAAGCAATGCCATCGTCATCTTCATCAACCAGCTGAGAGAGAAGATCGGCGTGATGTACGGCAACCCGGAGACCACCCCCGGCGGCCGCGCCCTCAAGTTCTACTCCTCCGTCCGGCTGGATGTCCGACGCACCGAGCAGCTCAAAGCCGGCGGCGAGGTCATCGGCAACCGGGTGCGCGTCAAGGTGGTCAAAAACAAGGTCGCCCCGCCCTTCAAGGAGGCCGAGTTTGATATCATGTACGGCCAAGGCGTTTCCCGCCTGGGCGAGATCCTGGATCTGGGCAGCAAGCTGGATATCGTGCAGAAATCCGGCGCGTGGTTTAATTATGGCGAGATAAGGCTGGGCCAGGGCCGTGATAACGCCAAGGAATACCTGCGGCAGAACCCCGAGCTGGCCGAGGAGATCGCCGCCAAGGTGATGGCCAATGCCGATAAGCTGATGGGCCGTACCGCCGCGGCCGCCGCCCCCAAAAAGCTGGGCCAGGTAAACCTGACCGCCGAGGTGGACGAGGACGAATAAGCCGGTCGGGCCAGAAGATTTGCCGCTTTTTGCCGTATGGACCGCGGCCCGCCCCAAAAGCGCAACGACCCGGCTAAAATACCCTTTGCTGGGCCCCGCAAAACTGAATTTCTGCCTCCCGGCGCCCCGCGCGCCCGGGAGGTCTTTTGCTCCGGGGCGGTGTTATCCGGCGGGCGGGCTTTGGGAAAGCCGGCAAAGCCGGAACCGGCGGCCGGAGGCCCGCCGAGCCCGCCTGCGGCGGGCTGCCCTGCGGGCGCCGGGGCCGGGATACGGCAGGGACCCGACCATTTGCTGCCGGAAAGCCCGGATTTTATGCGAATTGTGCATTGTTTACCGGGCGGGATTATGGTATACTGAACTATTAGCGAAGGGGGAACAAAAACCATGCGCGTCACCGGGATAGAAACCACCAAAAAGGGCCGTTACGCCCTGATGGTGGACGGCGAATTTGCCTTTTCGCTGCACCGGGATACCTTCCTGCTGTGCCCCTGGCTGCAAAAGGGGGCCGAGGTGTCGCCGGAGCGGCTGGAAACTCTGCGGCAGGAGGACGAACTGCGCAGCGCCCGGGAACGGGCTTTGGATCTCCTTTCGGCGGCGGAGCAAACCAGCGGTACCCTGCGGCAAAAGCTGCTGCGCTGGTACGGCGAGGAGGCCGTGGAGGCCGCTGTGCTCCGCATGGAGGAGCTGGAGCTCATCAATGACTTGGACTACGGCCGGCGGTACGCGGCGGACGCAGTGAATCTGCGGGGATGGCCCCGGAGAAGGATCGCCATGGAGCTGCAAAAAAAGGGCGTCCCGGCGGAAGTCATCGAGGAGGCCCTGGCCGATATTACCGAGGAGACCGAGATAGAAACGGCCTGCCGTTTGCTGGAGGGGCCGTACCGTGGGAAGCTGCGGGACCGCAAGGAGCGGGATAAAGTGAAAGCCGCCCTGCAGCGCCGGGGATTCTCCTACGAGGTGATACGGCAGGCGGTGAGCCGGACATTGGAAGCTCTGCCGGAGGGTGGAGAAACGCCGGAGCCGGAGGAAACGCCGGAAACCGGGGATGGGCAGGAGGAGCTGCTTGCCCTCATCCGGAAGAAATACGCGAAGAACATGGCTGACCGGGCCGGGATGGAAAAGACCATCGCGGCGCTGTACCGGCGGGGCTACCCGCTGGAGGAGATAAAGGCGGCGATGAATACGATACTGGAGCAGGAGGAAAACTGCCGTGACGATTAAAGTGGGAATGATCTCGCTGGGGTGCAGCAAAAACCAGGTGGACGCCGAGCGCCTGCTGGCGATGCTGGCCGGGGATGGATTTACGATCTGCAATGACATGACCGAGTGTGACGCGGTGATCGTGAACACCTGCGGCTTTATTGAGGACGCCAAGAAGGAATCCATTGACACGATACTGGAGTGTTGCGCCGCCAAGGGCGAGGGCAGTCTGAAATGCGTGGCGGTGACCGGCTGCCTGGCGGAGCGCTACCGTGAGGAGCTGGCCCGGGAGATCCCTGAGGCGGATGTGGTGCTTGGGATAGGCAGCAACGGAAAGATAGGCGAGGCGATACGGAAAGCTGTAATGGGCGAGCACTTTACGGAATATGGCGAGAAGGAGTCCCTTTCGATGGAAGGGGAACGGATGCTGGCCAATGAGCCGTGGTTTGCCTATGTGAAGGTGGCCGAGGGCTGCGACAACCGGTGCAGCTACTGCGCCATTCCGCTCATCCGGGGCCGATTCCGCAGCAGGCCCATGGAAAATGTGATAGAGGAATGCAAGGAGCTGGCCGCCCGCGGCGTGACCGAGCTGAACCTGGTGGCGCAGGATACCACCCGTTACGGGGAAGACCTTTACGGCGAGGGCCGCCTGCCGGAGCTGATCGACGCGGTGTGCGAGATAGAGGGAGTGCACTGGGTGCGCATCCTGTACTGCTACCCCGACCGGGTCACCGATAAGCTGATCGACACCATAGCCCGCCAGCCCAAGGCGGTGCATTACTTCGATATTCCGGTGCAGCACGCCAGCGCCCATGTGCTGCGGGATATGAACCGCCGGGGCGACCGGAGATCTATCACCGCGCTGTGCCAAAAGATCCGGGAGAAAATCCCCGATGTGGTGTTGAGAACGACGCTGATCGCCGGGTTCCCCACCGAAAGCGAGGAGGACTTTGCCGAGCTGTGTAAGCTGGTGGAGGAGGTGCGCTTTGACCGGCTGGGGTGCTTTGCTTACAGCCAGGAGGAGGATACCCCCGCTGCCGAGCTGGAGCAGATCCCGGAGGAGGTGCGCCGCCGCCGGGCCGAGATCATTATGGAGCTGCAGATGAGCGCGGCTTTTGACTTTGCCGACCGGTGCACAGGCCGTACGCTGGAGGTGCTGGCGGAGGGCTGGGAGGACGGCCAATACTACGGCCGCAGCTACATGGATGCCCCGGATATTGATACCAGAGTGTACTTTACCAGTGAGGACGAAATAGAGCCCGGCAGCTATGTGCCGGTGCTCATCACCGATACCGACGGCTATGACCTCATCGGCATAGCGAAAGCGAAGGAGGACACAAAATGAATTTACCCAATAAGCTGACGATGCTGCGCATCATTCTGATCCCGGTCTTTCTGGTGCTGGTGCTGGTGGAGAGCATCCCGATGCACTACCTGTGGGCGCTGCTGGTTTATCTGATCGCCTGCTTTACCGATACGCTGGATGGGCACATTGCCCGCAGCCGGGGCCTGGTGACCGACTTTGGCAAGCTGATGGACCCGCTGGCCGATAAGCTGCTGGTGATGAGCGCCCTGGTGGCCTTTATCCCGGTGGCCGATGTGCCGGTATGGGTGGTCGTGGTCATTCTGGCAAGAGAATTTATGGTGACGAGCCTCAGGCTCATCGCGGCCGGCAAGGGCGTGGTGATCGCCGCCGATAAATGGGGCAAGATCAAGACCATCAGCCAGATGATATGGCTGAACTACACCCTGCTGATGCTGTGGCTGTTCCCGGAAGCGGGCTGGGCCCATACTGTCTTTGTGGTGCTGATGGGCATAGTGGTGGCGACGACGGTGCTGAGCGGCGCCAACTATATGCTGAAGAACAAAGAGCTTTACAGCGACCGGTAAGGGTCGAATTGCAATACAAGGAGTAATATTATGCAGCTTTATAACAGTTTGAGCCACAAAAAAGAGGAATTTGTGCCCAACCACCCGGACATCGTGAAGATGTATACCTGCGGCCCCACGGTGTACCACTTTGCCCATATCGGCAATCTGCGCACCTACATCATGGAGGATGTGCTGGAAAAGTACCTGCGGTACTGCGGCTACAATGTAAAGCGGGTCATGAACATCACCGATGTGGGGCACCTCTCCAGCGACGCCGATACCGGCGAGGACAAGATGCTGAAGGGCGCGAAGCGCGAGCATAAAACGGTGATGGAGATCGCCAAATACTACACCGACGCCTTCTTTGAGGACTGCCGCAAGCTGAATATTAAGACCCCGGATGTGGTGGAGCCCGCCACCGCCTGCATTCCCGAATTTATCAAGCTGGTGGAGGGGCTGCTGGAAAAAGGCTACGCCTATGTAGCAGGCGGCAATGTTTACTTTGATACCTCCAAGCTGGAGAAGTATTATGTCTTTAACGACCACAACGAGGAGGATCTCGCCGTCGGTGTCCGGGAGGGCGTGGAAGAGGACCAGAACAAGCGCAACAAGGCGGACTTTGTGCTGTGGTTCACCAAGAGCAAGTTTGAGGACCAGGAGCTGAAGTGGGATTCCCCCTGGGGAGTGGGTTACCCCGGCTGGCACATCGAGTGCAGCGGCATTTCGATGAAGCACCTGGGCGAGGACCTGGATATCCACTGCGGCGGCATTGACAATGCCTTCCCGCACCACACCAATGAGATCGCGCAGAGCGAGGCCTACCTGGGCCATAAGTGGTGCAATTACTGGTTCCATGTGCTGCACCTGAATACCAATACCGGAAAGATGAGCAAGAGCAAGGGTGAATTCCTCACTGTTTCTCTGTTGGAGGAGAAGGGCTACCGTCCGCTGGCGTACCGCTATTTCTGCCTGCAGAGCCACTACCGCAAGGCGCTGGTCTTTAGCTACGAGAACCTGGATAACGCCGAGCAGGCCTATGATAAGCTGGTGGCGAGAGTGGCGGCGCTGAAGCCGGTGGAGAGCGATGCCATCGATGAAGAGGCGGCCGCGGCGCTGCGGAAGGAATTTACCGACGCGCTGGATAATGACCTCAACACCTCGCTGGCGGTGACGGCGGTGTACGATGTGCTGAAGGCCAAGACCAACGATAAGACCAAGGCCATGCTGCTGCGGGAATTTGAGACGGTGCTGGGGCTGGGGCTCTTTGAGGAGGCGGCCAAGCACCAGGAGAAGAAGCAGGCGCCGGAGGCCGAGGAAAGCGACCCGGAGATCGACGCGCTGATCGCCGAGCGGCAGGCCGCCCGCAAAAATAAGGACTTTGCAACGGCGGACCGCATCCGTGATGAGCTGACCGCCCGGGGCATTGTGCTGACCGATACCCCCGAAGGGGTGAAGTGGCACCGCGCCTAAACAAAACGGAGGACGATATGGACTGGCAGAAAACCGCTGAAAATATGAAGAAACGGGGCTTTACCGTGCGGCGCTACGCCACCGGCGCCGAAGCTGCCGAGGCCCTGTGCGAGGAGCTGAAGGGGCAGGAAATCGGCATGGGAGGCAGCGTGACCGCCGCCCAGCTGGGCCTGCCCGAAAAGCTGGAGGCCGCAGGGTGTACCGTTTACGCCCGGGGCCGCAGCTGGGATAGAAAGGACACCGATAAGGGCGTGACGGCTCCGGTGTATATCAGCAGCGCCAACGGCGTGGCGGAAACCGGCGAGCTGGTAAACATCGACGGCACCGGCAACCGGGTGGCGGCCACGCTGTACGGGCCGGAGAAGGTGTACTTTATCGTGGGGCTGAATAAGCTGGCCCCGACGCTGGAGGCAGCGATATGGCGGGCGAGGAACATCGCCAGCCCGCTGAACGCGAAGCGGCTGAACCGCAGGACCCCCTGTGCCCTGAGCGAGGTAATGAAGTGCTATGACTGCCAGAGCCCCGAGCGCATCTGCCGGGGTATGACCATCCACATGGGGCCCATGAAAGGCGTGGGGGAGACCATAGTGGTGCTGATAGACGAGGAACTGGGATATTGAGCCGAAACGGCTGCGAAGAATAAACGAGGTGGAACATGAAACACGAGACAGTTTTGGTGTTGGATTTCGGCGGGCAGTATAATGAACTGATCGCCCGGCGGGTGCGTGACCTGGGCGTTTACTGCGAGGTGCACCCCTACAAAAAGGCGCTGGAGAAGATAAAGGAGCTCTGCCCCATCGGGATCATCTTTACCGGCGGGCCGAACAGCGTATATGAGGAAGGCGCGCCTAAGGTGGATCCGGCGGTATTCCAGCAGGGACTGCCCATCCTGGGACTGTGCTACGGTCTGCAGATGATGAGCCAGGTGCTGGGCGGCGAGGTGAAAAGCGCGCCGACCCGCGAATTTGGCAAGACGCCGGTGCACTACGATACCGAGAGCCTGCTCTTTAAGGGGATGCCGCAGGAGGCCATCTGCTGGATGAGCCATGTGGACTATGTGAGCCGCCTGCCGGAGGGCTTTACCGCCATCTGCCATACGGCAGCCACCGCCAACGCGGGCATCCAGTGTAAAGAGAAAAACCTGTACGGGGTGCAGTTCCACCCGGAGGTGGAGCACACCCAGTTCGGCAATGATATACTAAAGAATTTCCTGTATGAGATCTGCCATGCCAAGGGCGACTGGAGCATGAAGGACTATGCCCGCAGCACGGTGGAAGCCCTGCGGGAGAAGATCGGCGACGGCAAGGTGCTGCTGGCGCTTTCCGGCGGGGTGGACAGCAGTGTGGCGGCTGCCCTGCTGGACCGCGCGGTGGGCGATAAGCTGACCTGCATCTTTGTGGACCACGGCCTGATGCGCAAGAACGAGGGCGATGAGGTGGAGGCGGCCTTTGCCGGGCGTGGGATGAAGTTTATCCGCGTGAACGCCGAGGAGCGCTTCTTGGCAAAGCTGGCCGGCGTGACCGAGCCGGAGAGAAAGCGCAAGATCATCGGCGAGGAGTTTATCCGGGTCTTTGAGGAAGAAGCGAAGAAGATCGGTAAGGTGGATTTCCTGGCGCAGGGCACCATTTACCCGGATGTGATCGAATCCGGCGCGGGGGATGCCGCGGTCATCAAGAGCCACCACAATGTGGGCGGCCTGCCGGACTATGTGGACTTTAAGGAGATCGTGGAGCCGCTGCGGCTGCTCTTTAAGGACGAGGTGCGGCGGCTGGGCCTGGAGCTGGGCCTGCCGGAGTATCTGGTTTGGCGGCAGCCGTTCCCGGGACCGGGGCTGGCCATCCGGGTCATTGGCGAAGTGACCAAGGACAAGCTGGAGATCCTGCGGGACGCCGATGCCATTTTCCGCGAGGAGCTGGCGGAGGCCGGGCTTTCCCGCAAGGTACACCAGTACTTTGCCGTACTGACCAACAACCGTTCCGTGGGCGTGATGGGGGACTTCCGCACCTATGACTACACGCTGGCGCTGCGCGGCGTGACGACCACTGACTTTATGACGGCGGACTGGGCACGCATCCCCTACGAGGTGTTGGAGAAGGTTTCGAGCCGGATCATCAACGAGGTGGACCACATCAACCGGATTGTGTATGACATTACGAGCAAGCCGCCGGCGACGATTGAGTGGGAATAACTAACAAAACCAGCAAAGCCTTGAAAACACTGGGTTTTTGAAACGGAAACGGGGCATTTGATAGCAAATTGATAGCAGATACCAAAACCGGATTTACTTTGTTCACTCCCGTATAGCGGGTGGCTTGCGGGAAAATCCTCCATATCCTAAGAAAAAGGTCTTGCTGACTTTCACCAGTCGGCAAGACCTTTTTTGCTATTTGTCTTTTCTCTGTTTCTTCAATCCTTTTATCAGAGCATCGCTTAATTCCTTCGAGGGGACTTTGGCCCACCGCTGGGTGGTGTCATACTTGGGGTAGTTGTACCGCCAGCGGTCATAGTCCTCCTTGGTGATCTCCCCGGCCTCCAACTTCGCCGCCTGTTCCCGCCACGCAATCAAGATTTTGTTCAGCTCACTGGCTTGACGGCCTCCCTGGAAAATATCTGCTTGCAGGCAGGCGCGTCCATCCGCCTCTATCACTTTCAGACTGTAAACATCCTCCAAGGCGAACAGCGTATGGGCCAAACCTATGTAGTTGTCTATGTCCGGGACGCTCAACGCCTGGGGCGATACATCTAATGTATGCGCCAGGGCAGCGGTCAAGTCGGCCTTCGGCGTCCGGGTGCCTGTTTCGTACTGCGCCAGACGAACATCGGCGGAACGCTCTGGAAAGCCCACCGCCATACCAAGATACTTCTGTGTCATACCCCGGAGGGTGCGGAAAAAATGGATGCGCTCTCCTATTGCCATAAATGCCAACTCCTATCTGGTGGTTTCTGTCGAAGATAGTATAACATATTCGCTTAGTAACAGTCAAGAGTATCTTAAACAAAAAAGTTAAAAATTATTCCGCAAGCCACTTGACAAAGCAAATTTGTTTAGTTATAATTTGTTAAGCATAAAGGCTTAGTGCAAGAGCCATGAGAGGAGGTGAACCACAATGGCAAGCACCATGTTCATGCGGGTGGACGAGGTAGCGGAAGAATTAGGGGTTTCTGTCCCCTATGCCTATAAGCTGATTCGTTCCATGAATGCGGAGTTGAAAAAGACGGGCTGTATTACCATTTCAGGCCGGATCGACCGCAAATTCTTCCACGAAAAATTTTATGCCACAAGAGGCCAGAACGAAAGGAGCGATTAACCTATGGCAGCGTTTAAGAACAAGGCCAACGGCACTTGGTACGTCCAGTTCCGCTATACGGACTGGAAAGGAGAGCGCCAGCAGAAGTTAAAGCGTGGCTTTGCCACCAAAAAGGAGGCCCAGGCGTGGGAGCGAGAGTTCCTTATGCAGAAACAGGCCGACGTAAATATGACCTTCGAGAGTTTCGCACAACTTTATGAGAAGGACATGAAGCCCAAGCTGAAATTGAACACCTGGCTGACAAAAGAGAGCATCATCCAGAAGAAAATCCTACCGTATTTTGGAAAGCGCAAACTGTCGGAAATTACCGCCAAGGACGTGATGGATTGGCAGAACGCAATCCGGGGATTGACGGACACCAAAGGAAAGCCCTACTCCCCTACCTATCTCAAAACCGTCCACAATCAGTTGAGCGCCCTCTTTAACCATGCTGTCCGCTACTACGGCCTCCAGGTCAATCCTGCGGCCAAGGCCGGGAACATGGGTGTGGAGGAACGGCGTGAAATGCTGTTCTGGACGAAGGACGAGTATCTGAAATTTGCCGACGCCATGATGGACAAGCCCCTCTCCTACTACGCCTTTGAAATGCTCTACTGGTGCGGTATCCGGGAGGGGGAGTTGCTGGCCCTCACCCCGTCTGACTTCGACTTTGAGGCGGGTACAGTGTCCATCAACAAATCCTATCAGCGCCTCAAGGGCAAGGACGTGATTACCACTCCCAAGACGAAAAAGAGCAACCGTGTCATTAAGATGCCCAAATTCCTCTGTGGAGAGATGGAGGACTACTTAAAGATGTTTTACAGCGCCGGGGCGGACGAACGGATCTTCCCTGTCAGCAAACACTATCTCCACCATGAAATGGACAGGGGTGCGAAAGCGGCTGGCGTGAAGCGAATCAGGATACATGACCTCCGACATTCGCACATTTCCCTGCTGATTGATATGGGCTTTACAGCCCTGGCAATCGCTGACCGGGTAGGGCATGAAAGCATCGACATCACCTATCGCTATGCCCACTTGTTTCCCACAAGGCAAACGGAAATGGCGAACAAGCTGGACATGGAGCGAGAAGGTTCATTTTCCTAAAAACGAGATTATTTTCGTTTTTAAGATTTTGTCATGTTGAGAAAGGAATTAAAAATGTCACTGAAAAACCGAGACAGCAAAAACCGCTGGAGGAACAAGATTGTAGCCTTCCGGGTGTCCCCGGAGGAAGATGAACAGATCGACGCCGCTGTGCGGCTCTCCGGCCTGACAAAGCAGGACTACATCACAAGACGGCTCCTGTGCCGGGACGTAGTGGTACAGGGTAATCCCAAGGTCTACAAGGCCCTGCGTGACCAGCTTGCCGCCGTTCTGGACGAACTGCGGCGGGTCGAGGACGGGGCCGGTGTGGACGACGAACTGCTGGACACCATTCAGCTGATCACCGCTATCATGGGCGGCATGAAGGAGGATTGATAGATTGATGGATTCCAAGGAAACGAAAAGGACTGTCCCGGTTCCGTCTGTTGGCGCAGACGGGGAACAGCCCATTTCACATACACCTACCGCAAGTATAGCAGAGGACACGACAGAAAACAATCCCCCTGAAAAAAATTATGCGGAACTGCTGCGGAAAATGCAGCGCATGAACGACCCGGCGTATCTCCCCACAATTTCCATGAACGAGTTGTACGAGAACGTCTATCAGAGCAGACCGCCCGTCATTGACGGTCTGCTCTATCCGGGAACATACCTCTTTGCGGGAGCGCCGAAGGTGGGCAAGTCGTTCCTGATGGCCCAGTTTGCCTATCACGTCAGCATGGGCCTCCCCCTGTGGGACTATCCCGTTCACAAAGGGACTGTCCTCTATCTGGCGCTGGAGGACGATCACCGACGCTTGCAGAAGCGGCTTTACCGGATGTTCGGCATGGAGGGTACCAACGACCTTCTCTTTTCCATCTGCGCCAAGCAGGTCGGCAACGGGCTGGAGGAGCAACTAAAGCGATTCGTGCAGGAACACCCCGACACCAAGCTGATTATCATTGACACCCTCCAGAAAATCCGGGAGGCTGGTGGGGATAAGTACAGCTACGCCAACGATTATGAGGTGGTGGGCAAGCTGAAACGCCTCGCTGATGCTTGCGGCGTCTGTCTCCTGCTGGTACATCACACTCGGAAACAGCAGGCCGACGACAAGTTTGATATGATCTCCGGCACTAATGGCCTGTCGGGTGCGGCGGACGGGGCCTTTCTTCTTCAGAAGGAGAAGCGAACAGATGGCACCGCCACCCTGGACGTGGTAGGACGTGACCAACAAGACCAGCGGCTCTATCTCACCAAGGACAAGAAACACCTAACATGGACATTGGAGCGAATGGAAACAGAGTTATGGGTAGAACCACCCGACCCGGTGCTGGAGGCCGTAGCCGCCTTTATTACGGCGGAAAGGCCGTCCTGGGGCGGTACGGCCACAGAGTTGGCAGCGGCCCTGCAAGTGGATATGAAGCCCAACGCCCTGGCGATGCGGCTGAACGTCCGGGCCAGTAAGCTGGCGGCAGAGTATCACATCCGTTATGAGAACACCCGTACCCACGCTGGGAGAAGTATCAGCCTGACGCTGGAACCTCCCCAGGCGTGACGACCGTGACGGCTGTGACGGCTTTTTTGAGAGCGGGGGCGGTGTCTAAAACATCGTCACGGTCGTCACGGCTGTCACGGGGTGCGGCAAAGTTTAGGCGGGGTGCAGGGTGCCCTTTTCAAAGGGCGGCCCTGCTGGGGGAGACAACCGCAGTTGCCGGGGGCAAAGCCCCCGCACCCCCTCGGAGAGCCCACGGCACTTTCGCACCAACGGGGCGAAAGTGTCATAGTGGGTTATTACACTTCCCGCAGGAAGTGCCTTCCCCGAACCCCCGTCCATTTTCAACAACCAAACATCTGAAATGGGAGGATTTTTGCCTATGGCGAGAGGCGACGGCATTGACCGCACCAACGCAAGAAATATGAGGCTGACCGCTGCTAAAATCGGTAACACCCAGCAGCACAATGAGCGTGAGAAGGATTCCTATGTCAACCAGGACATTGTACCAGAGCGGACGCCGCTCAATGTCCATTTCAAGGCCCCATCCGCAGGGTATCAGGAGATGTTCGCCCAAATGGAGGCCGACGGCGTGATCTCCGCCCGCGGCATTAAGGCGGACGCCTTTCGATACGGTGAGCTGGTCTTTGATGTGAACTCCGCCTACTTCTACAATCACGGCGGCTATGACTTCGCAAAACAATTTTACACCGACGCATACAAAGCCGCAATCAAAATCGTAGGCGGAGAGCAGTATATTTTGTCGGCGGTCATGCACGCCGACGAGCGCAACCGAGCCATGTCCGAGGCGCTGGGGGAGGATGTGTACCACTACCACCTCCATGTGGTCTATATCCCGGTGGTGGAAAAGGAAATACGATGGACAAAGCGGTGCAAGGACAAATCCTTGGTGGGCAAGGTCAAAGAAACCGTTATGCAGGTCAGCATGAGCAAAAAGTGGGCGTCCCAGCCCGCGGTAGACAATGCCACCGGGGAACCGTTACGAACAGCAAAGGGCAAGCCTGTGCTGAGAAAGTCGTACAGCGTCTTGCAGGATGATTTTTTTCAGCAGATGCGCTCCGCTGGCTACACTGACTTGGAACGTGGAGAGCGTGGCAGCTCCGAGGAACATCTGACGGTCACGCAGTTCAAGGTGAAGTGTGAACGGGAGCGGCTGGCACAGCTTCAAGAGGCGGCTGTGCTGGCCCAGGCCGAGGTTGACCGAAGGAACAGGGAGGCGGCAGCTGCCGAAAAGAAAGCGGCCCAGGCCAAGGCCAAACTAAACGATGTGGCCCCCATGCTGAAAGGCATGGAGAAGCTGGCGGAGGAATTTTCCAGCGACCCGGAACAGGTCTTGCCAGAAGCGGGACCGCTGGAATCGGCCAGAGCCTACCGGGAGAAAAAGGCCAAGCCCTTATGGGCGAAGATCGTCAAGGTGCTGCGGTCTGTCTATCGGGCCTACTGCGACCTCAAATCCAAATTTGAGCGGCTGCAAGCGGACTATGGCCGGGAGGTCAGCAAAAATAGTTCCTTATCAGAAAGGCTTTACGAGGTCTGCGCCGAGCGAGACAGTCTAAAAGGAAAGGTTAGGGACTATGAGCGGGTCAGGCGCACCATTGGCCCGGAACAGGCGGACAGAATATTAGAGGCCGCTTACCAGCAGGAACAGGCTGAAAAGGAACGGAAACGGGCCGCAAGGCAAAAAACAAGGGTAGGCGCACGATAAT
>OMBG01000672.1_pt1 | contig 17249 bp, 19 predicted proteins | sample 1674251 | NCBI WGS metagenome assembly OMBG01 (sample SAMEA103958153, study PRJEB25191) | human gut metagenome | reverse complement strand
CATAGTTCACATATTAACTATTGCATTTAGTTGATATGTGAACTATAATAATATTAGATAGTTCATATATTGACTATGCTAAATAAAATTAGGGGACATAAAAATGGATGCTGCACTTGTTACACAAATAATTCATATTTTATGTAAATCAAGACTTATTGAAGGTCGTGATTTTTCATATTCATCTGTTTATATCAACGATGTGCTAATTTATTTTGATGATTTTGAAATTTATGACGGTTTTTTATGTCTTGACTTCAACGGTTATCAAATTGTAAGTATACATCTTAATGACATTTATAAAATATGCTAATCACAAGGGGACATAAAAATGAAATATATTGCTCATTGTAAGTTAAAAAACTTTACTACATCTAATTTGGAAATACTATTTGATTTTATAAATTTAATTGAATTTTATTCTGATGATTACGGCGACTTAATATTTATTGAGTCAATTCTAGAATAATCACTCGGTTTAGGCAACATAAAAAAGACACAAATTAGAGCTATTCTCCCGGTATGCATAACGGAGTATGTAACACTACGATTTTTAAGTTACTTAATGTCAAGTCTTTCCGAGTGTCCCATAAATCTATTTAAAAAAATTCAACTAGGAGGTACAAATGAAAGTAAAAATTATAGGTAAGCGATCAGGAAGTTTCACCGACAAGAAAACAGGTGAGTTAGTTAGCTTTGGAAAAATGTCTTGTATAACTCCTTTTCCTCTTGATCAGAAAGATTCCGAGGGTGAACAAGCTCTTGAAGTTTCTGTTCGTCCTGATGTTCTTCTTAATGTTCCTGTGCCAAGTGAAGCTGAACTTGACTTCAATCAAAATGGTTCACTTATCGGCATTAACTTACTTTAATGAGGTGTAAAAAATGCAGTATGTTTTTTCATTGCTGATTTTGGTGTTTGCTTTCTTCGGCTTTATTCACTTTGTTAAGAGTTGTGTAAACAATTTCAAAGAGTACATCGAAAAATTGAGGTGCAAAAAATATGGAATTATCGACGCAACCGACAACGCAGGCGATTCAGAAAATAGCGACACTTGATGAATTACTTAGTCAATCGCAACTGACGAACAGTATTTTACTTTTTGTGCTTGCTGTTGCCGTTGGTGTGTTTGTATGTTATCTATTGTACAAAGCTCTGACATTCTATGATATTTTTTAAAGGAGGTGTAGCGTATTGGATTTTGCTATTACAGCTGAATTAATTAAACCTATTCAGACTGCTATCGACTCCGGTCTTAGTACTCTTGTACCTGTGGGTATCGGTATTATGGCTGTGTTTGTGGGTATCTCTCTTATTCCGAGAATTATTTACAAGTTCCTTTAATTCTCTGTGTGAGCCGTTCCCCTCGTGGCACTACCACGGGGGGCTATTTTTTTAGGAGGTGATTTTTATTAAGTTTAAAAAATACATTGTAGTTGCTCTTGCGGTTTTATGTGTTGTTGTTTCTTCTTGCGTTAGTGCGTTTGCACTTGATGATAGATATTCATCTGTTGATGTTTTTCAACCTGATTATGTTAAGAGTTGTCTTGAAAGTGATACTACTTTTAAAAAATATTCAGTAAAAAGTAAATATTATTTTGTATCTTGTTCAATCGGTGGCTCTGATGACATTCCTCATTATTTTCTTAATGTTAAGTTTTTTGATGATAACAAATTTTGGAATGATACTTCTGGTCTTGGTATGCGTTGTAATGATATTCTTAATTATGAATATGATAAATCTCTTAATTCTTTTGTAAATACTGGTGTTATCGAAGGTTCTAATCGTCCTTTATATAATATTTCTCCTTCTTTTTCAGATGTAATTTATTCTACTGTTGACATAATCAATTCTGCTGACGGTTCAATTTTTTTTCATCGTCCCCTAACTCTGCTGGAACAACTACTCAACCCAGTTCAGAGCCAAGTGGGGGAGAAAGTGGTGGCGGATTTGGGTACTTTGACGGTTTGTGGAATTGGCTGTCTAGCATTGTTAGTTGGTTGCAGTCTTGTGCCGAAAGTATTATACAAATTCCGAGTTTAATTTGGCAAAATGTAAGTAGTTTACCTCAACTTATTTGGAATTTCATTAAAGATATTCCTCAAATGGTATGGAATTTCTTTGAAAATTCCTTTAATACTGTTTCATCTATCATTCAGAACATTTTTAGTACTGTTGTTTCTTTGCCTGAAAATATTTTAAATGGCATTAAATTTATTTTCATTCCTGATACTGAACACATTAATAATAGCATTGATAATCTTGTAAACAATTTTAAAAATGCTTTTGGTGTTAATTCTTTTGATATTTCTGAAGTTTTTGGTACTGAAGCTGAAATAGGTAATCAACAAGGTACTATTCAAGTAGGTTCTATTACTTTTACTGGTACTGTTTTTGACAGTAGTTTTCTTTTGAAAGCTGTCAATACTTTTCGCCCTGCTATTAGGGGGTTTATTATTTTTCTTCTTGTTTTATATAATATTAATCAATTTTTAAGGTTTATTGGTCAAGAAGGTTTATCATTAGGTTCTTTGTTTGCAAGTTCTCGAAAGGATGATTAGATTAAATGATTTTTCAAGTTTTAATTGATTTTGCTGTTAGTCTTATATCTGGTCTTATTGGCGGTTTGTCTTTTTTTTCTATTCCTTTGGATTTTGTTAATACTCTTGCTACTGTGTGCGTATATGGTAATTGGCTTGTTGGTGCGGATGTTCTTCTTCTTTTTGCCGGTTGTGTATCTTGTTGGTTTGGTATTAAGATTAGTGCCGGTATTGTTCTTTTTGTTTATCGTCTTATTCCTTTGTGTGGGTGATTTTAATGTGGATATATTTAATAATTGGACTTTTTGTTTGCATTTTCAGGCGGTTTATTTTTTCACTTCCTCAACTTGTCAGATACAAGATTAAAGATTTAAAGAACTTTAATAAGGACTATTTCAAGCTCTATGGCTTGCGTGTTTATACAGGTAGACAGGGAGCAGGGAAGACGATAGGTCTTGTATATGACCTTGAACGATACCGTAAGCGCTACCCTCGTGCTAAAATATACACTAATTTTGGATATAAGTACGAAACTGCACCGCTTAATAGTCTGAATGACCTTTTAGATCCCGATTTTAAAAACGGAACTGATGGTGTTATTTTTGCTATTGATGAAATTCAAAACGAATTTAGTTGCGCTAATTCAAAAGATTTTCCTGAAACGCTTTTAAGCCAAGTTACGCAGCAGCGTAAGCAGCGTGTTTGTATTTTAGCAACTTCTCAAGTTTTTACTCGTGTTGCTAAACCACTTAGGGAGCAATGTTTTATAGTTGTAGTATGTCAAACGCTTTTTAGCCGATATACAAGGCTAAAATATTATGATGCAGATGCTTATATAGAGTATGCGGACAATCCCAGTAGGGACAAGCGAAGAAAACTTCGCAAAAAAGACTATCAGTCTTTTGTACAAACTGATAGTTTAAGAGATTTATACAACAGTTACTTGCTTATTGAGCGTTTAAGCCGTGTTGGCTTTGCTCCTAAGCAACAAGTAATTAATACGACAAATATCCTTGTGTCAAACGCAAAGGGAAAACGCTGAGCGTTTTCCCTGCGGTGACACTGATATTTTGTTTAATTCTTTTTATGGGGTGTTATTATGACTAATAATGTTTTTTTCGATTATTTCGCTTTTTCAAGCAAGATTGATAGTCCTTATTCTTTAATACAACTTTTGAATTTAAATGAAGAAAATTGGCTTAATAGTAAAGGGTTTCACGGTTACCGTCAACAACTTTATTGCGGAGGTATTCATATTCATTTTGACGGTCAAGATAATATGGGTGTATGTCTTGAGATGTCGGGCTCTGGCTGTAGAATGTTTGAGGATAACGGCGGTAATTTTATTGATTTAATTCGTTATTGTTTAGATAATAAGGATGAAATTAATATTACTCGTATAGATGTTAGTTATGATGATTTTACAGGCTGTTTAGATTTGTATCAGATTGAATCTGACATAGTAGCAGGTAATTATCGTTCTCGTTTTCGTGCTTTTCCTATTGAGCGTATACATTCTAAATCTATAGATAAGCGTACATTTACTATTTATTGCGGTTCTAAACAATCTGAAATAATGTTCCGTATTTATGATAAGAAAGCAGAACAGAAAGCAGATTGCGCACATTGGGTTAGATTTGAAATTCAGCTTAGACGAGAGCGGGCGGAAGTTTTTGCAGGTTTGTGCATTGAAAATTCTATTAATTCGCTTTTTCGTGGTGTTATAGTCAATTATCTTACTATTGTAGAGAATAATGAATCTGACAGTAATATTAGTCGTGCTGTCATTAAGCCTTATTGGCTCAAGTTTCTTGATGATGTATCAGCTGTTAAATTAACTAAGCAAGCTGATGATTATACTACATCTAATTTACAGCGCTTTGTAGAAAGACAATTACCAAGTGCTCTTGTTGCTTATATAGCGCTTTTTGGTTTTGATGAATTTCTTGAACTTCTTAACCGCCGCAGTCGTGTTAAACTTAATATAAGACATCAGAGTTTGCTTGATAAAGCTAAGCTTGATGTAATTGGTAATTTTGATTCGCTGGTGGTTCTATGACTGAACAGGAATATAAAATTATTGCGATGTGGGAATACATATTTTATGAGCAACAGCGTGCAGAAAATGACTACTTGCAGTACAAAGATTTCTTTCGTATCTATGAGTATGATACAATCGACTTGCTCGAATTTATATTAGCAAAAAACCGACTTGATGTAACTAATAAGATTATGAATGATTTATCTATAATCTTAAGTAAGCACGACCAAGACGGCAAGAATAATAAATGATATGTCATAATGCACAATTAGAGAGCTCACCGGGAGCCTTGTTTTTTGTGCAGTATTCCCCGAATTATACAAAACATTGATTTTGTATAATTAACTATATTTTTATACAAGGGTAGAAAACCTGTAATTCGATTACAGATTGCAGGTCTTCTACCCACTTTACTTACACATTATTATATCATATGACATATAAAAAGCAAAGCGTTTTCTCAATTGCATTTTACATATCATCTGCGTTGTAAATAGATGTGGCCCATTTCAGTAAAAAAATAATAGTATGTAGTAAAAGATTATTGATTAAGATAAATCATATAAATTTGAAGGACCGTCATTTAGACAGCCCTAAAACTTTTTTAATCATCCATATAAATTGAAAACGGAACTTTATAATCCTCCGTCGGAGCTTTTTGGGACTTTGCTTTCTCTTCATCAGTCAAAGGGTCCGGACGCTCATCAACAAAAGCATGAAAAACCTTGCCGTAGTCCATCAATCTTGCAATGGTTTCGTTTTTGAAGCGGGTTACAAAACCGATTTCTCTGTTTTCCGATGCGAAAACAGTTATCGCCCATTCGTCATATTTGTTATCCGAATCTCTGAAAAGAAAAAGCTCAGTTCCGGGTTTAAGCTCATCCAAAAGCTCTCGTCCGTTATCGCTGTTCAAGTCAACATGAAAATTCAATCCGGCAATCGCCGTTTTAAGGACAAGAACGGAACGCCCTTTTTGACGAAAAGCGTCTTTGTTGTAAAATCCTGACCTAAGAGGCTGTCCCTTTTGTTGAACTAAGTAATCAGCCATTTACCGTTCCTCCCGTAAGATTCATTATCTTTTTTTCAAGCTCCTGCTTTTCATTTGCACAAATCTTTCCTCGAATTCTCAGCTCTGCCATATATTCGTCAATCTTTTCCTGACTTGAAAGCATAGGAAGTGCATTAAACGGAAAACTGTTACGAATCTTTTCAATTTATTCGTGAACAATTTTAGCTTTGTTTTTAAACAATTCAACTTTATTAAGAATTATATAGTCCTCTTCAAGCGGAACAAAAAAACGGTAAAGTTTTTTAGCTAAAGTGTAGTCTGTTGAAAGTGCCATAGCTTCGGCTCGGTATTCTTCACGCGGATCACTTTCTTCACTTTCCGGTTTTATACTATAAGAAAGATTCAAATTGCCATAAGGTTCAAACAGAAGACTGTGGATTATGGAAATTGCTTCCGCATCCTGATTTTTATATGCTTCTACCGCTTTTGCATAAAGCTCTTTTTGTGCATCTGTAATATCCGTGTTTATTGCCGGATGGAATTCTGTCGTAATATCGTGATATTGGCTCTGCATATTTTTCAGTTCTTCTTCACTGAGTTCCGGAAACTCTTTTAATGTAAGGTCGGCATTCTCAACGGCAGAAATTCTTTCTTCCCTCTCCCGTTCAAGCTCTTTATCAATCGCTTCAAGGTCAATCGGTTCACGGCGATTAATAGCTATCTGGATCAGCTCCGCCTTTCTGTGAAGAAGTGATAATTCAAGTTCGTCATTCAGGACGCCCTCTTCAAAATTCCCGACAGCCTCCATATATCTTTTTCTTATTTGGGTGCTTCCACATACAGAAGCCGGTCTTTTTTCTCATACAAACCAAGCAAAGCAACTCCTTGAGTATTCACTTCTTGCCCGAATAAGCTGTAAAAACTCTGATTTCTCATTTTGCGGCACCTCCTATTGAGGCAAGAATATCTTCTGCCGTTATGTTTTCAAGATCACTGTCGTTAATGTTTTCTGCCGAAGCGATTCTGTTCGCCTGAGCGTTAATTGATTTTTCAAATATATTTCTTGCCGTTCTTGCATTTCCGAAATGTTCATCTCTCGATATAAAAAGAAAATCAAAATGATCTTTTAAAATCGATCGTGCTTCTTGGGTTAAAGCATATCCGTTCTTACTGCAAAATTGTTCAAAAATCAGAATAAGCTCATCACCTGTATAATCAGGAAATTCAAAATATTTGCTAAATCGAGAAGAAAGGCCGGGATTCGAATCAATAAATTTATGCATCAACTCCGTGTAACCGGCCACGATAACGACAAGCTCATCACGATGATCTTCCATAGCTTTAAGAATCGTTTCAACAGCTTCTTTTCCGTAGCTGTCATCGTTTTCCCCTACGAGCGAATACGCTTCGTCAATGAACAGAACTCCGCCCATTGCCTGCTGAATAACCTTTTGAGTTTTGATTGCCGTTTGACCGAGATAACCTGCAACAAGTGCACTGCGATCGGTTTCAACAAGCTGCCCCTGAGGAAGAATACCCATATGGTAATAGAGTTTAGCTACAAGTCTTGCAATCGTAGTCTTTCCTGTACTGGGATTTCCTGTGAAAACAAGATGATACGATGTTTGCAACGTAAAACGACTTCAATATGAACATAATGGGTTCAATATTGAAGTCGTTCAAAAAATATTAGCTTTTAAAATCAACCAAGCACGGCGGTCTTATGTAAGGATTTACTTAATCAATGAAAGGATAAGCTTGATATAATTCCAAATTGTTGTCAACAAGAATTCAAGCAAGCTCGGCTTTTGAGTTTCGGGACTCTCCTGCTCCGGCTCGTCGCTCTTGACTTCAACACTCTGGTCAATCAGGTTAAGATATTCATTATATTCCGAAGATGTTTCGAGCAATTCCTCTGTCGGCTTCGTCTGGTCAACACTCGAAAGAAGCAAGCCGGCCTGATTGAGCAAGTCCACATCGGCCTGATCTATCTTTCCGTCATGGTTGCAGTCAGCTGCCATCCAAACAGCTTCGCCGACCTGCTCACGGCTGAGCATACCGTTAGCAATCATACTAACCGTAACAGCATCACGACCGTCATACCACCCGTCACCGTTGACGTCACCGAAGAGAACAATCGTATATGTTGCGGCAACATCGTTCTCATACATTACGTCTATTTTACTTGATGTCCCGAAGCCCAGCTTCCCTGCAGTTTCGGAAATTGTAAATCCGTCACCCGCATAGGCATAGGATGTTATTGTTTTTAATCCCGCATCAAGTCCATATACAAATTTATTGCTATTATCAACAACCGTGTTCTTATCCTTTTTAGGAAGTAATAAATCACAGGCAAAAATTTTTCCGCTGTTACAAATAAGTTCTAACTCTTCGGATTTTTCATCGAATGTATCAGCTTTAGAGTAGGTCACGGAAACATTGTGTACACCCTCTTTAAGAACCTTGAAATTTACAGTAAAAATTTCTCCGTTTTCTTGGATATCGGTGCCATGTATGTTTATCCATATTACGGCTATTTCACCGCTTTTAAAGCCGAGATTATTATATTCGCCTTGATAAAACTCGCCATCTTTTATACTTTCGGGAGATAATGCTGTCGGATCAAAACTTATTTTTATCTTATAACCTGCAATTCCCGGGTTATTCTTTATACATATCGGAACAGCAACCGTAGTGTTGATTTTTCCGATAGCATTGTCCGAATAAATCGTAGGCTTTACCGATAAATCATCCTTTACAGTAACGACTCCGTTCAGCAAATTAATGTCATCATTAGATGTCATCGTTATAACGGCTTGGGCGACCGCCTTTGTTTTCATACTCACATAGGCAATTACCTTCTCATCGGAACATTCTTTTAACGAGGTCACATTTATGGTTGCTGAACCATTGTTTGAAGTGCAGGATACCTCGGCAACATCGGAACTCACGGAAACAAAATCCAAAACCGTGTTATCATATTTGAGATTAAACGAAATTGACTCTATCCCATTCTGATACTTAATTTTTATCGGTATGTTGACTTTATCGCCGCATATTACCGTTTGATTTTCAACATACAGTAATGTTTTTGCTGACGAACTTTGCATTACGTCAATCAGTCCATCCTCACATTGCGCCGTTATATCTTCCATATTCCCGTCATATGTATTATCCGAATCATAAGATATTTTAAGCGCATAAGAGCCTTTGGCACCATCAGAAACCTTAAATACAACCGTGTAAAGAACATCATTTTCTGTAGAAGTCCTTGCACTATAGCCGACAACATTCAGCTCACCCGGAGTAAGCTTTTCGAGATTGCTGACAATACTTCCAGCATTGAACGCCGCACCTTTTTTCACTTCGATAGGTGTGAGCGCAATACTGTCGTATGATATTGTTGTAGAAAAACCTTTGAGACCCGAATTATTATAAATTCTGACAGGAATTTCGACTACTCCTCCCGACATAGCTTCTGCGGAATCAACTGTAAATTTAGGGCTGTAAATATAATGAATAGTTGCTGCTGTCAAGCAGTCATTGTCTTTTCCAAACGTTATTTGACTCCATTTTGTTTCATTGTCATAATAATAAACATCTTTAAGCCTGTTACAAAAAAAGAATGCATTATATGCAACACTTGTCAAATTGCTGTGGATTGTGATACTTTTTAAAGCACTGCAGCCATAAAAAGCCGCTTCACCAATATTTGTCAACTCTGTCGGAAGTGTGATGTCAGTTATACTCTTGCAACCGTTGAATGCATCATTTTGAATATCGGCTGCAGAGTCGGGAAGTGTAACATCGACAAGTTTGGCACAATTATAGAAGGCACATTCTCCTATACTTTTAACTCCTATAGGAATCAACACATCAGTTAAATTTTTGCAATCTGCAAACGCCCATTTGCTTATACTCGTTAAGCTTTCGGATAATTCTACACTTGCCAAGCTTTCGCAACCACAAAAGCAATTTTGTCCTATGCCGGTTACCGAATTTGGTATATTAACGCTTGTCAGGTTTTTGCATCCGTAAAATGCAAATTCACCTATGCTTTTCACACCTTCCGGAATTGTAATACTTGTAAGACTGCTGCAACCGTCAAATGTTCGATCGTAAATGTATTCAATCCCTTTCGGAAGCACCAAATCGGTAATGGAAGAACAAGAGGAAAAAGCGTTGCTCCCTATTTTGGTAACTGTACTCGGTATTGCGATATTTTTTAAGTCTTCACAATATGAAAACGCATTATAGCCTATTGTTTTGATACCATACGGAATATTGATACTTGTAAGCTTTTTACATTGATCAAAAGAATTATTACCAATGCTAGTTACGCCTTTTTCTATAATAACTTTTTCGATAACTTCATTATTATAAAAAGGTGACTTATCCAAGTAATAATTCACCATATCGCCCGTACCGCTGATAGTAAGCACTCCTGTATCCTCTTCAAAAGAATAAGCAACATTTTCGCCGCAGGTTCCGCTCGTCGGCATTTCGCTCGCCTTGGAAATTACAGTGAACGGCACAATCGGCAAAATACCTAAAAGCATTATTGAGACTATCAATACAGACAAGACCTTTTCTGCTGTTTTTTTCATACACTCACCTCTTATTTGAACAGGTTCCTGATGAAATCAAAAATTTTCTTAAAGAAATTTACAATTCTGTTCCAGAAAGCTACGTTATTGTCCTTGTCAGAATTCTCGTTTTGCGGAACAGAAATCACAGCACTTCCGCAGTCAAACGTTACATCGTCATACTTTGCATTGAAGGTGTTGTCCTTGTCATAGGTTATTTTCACGTTATAATCGCCTGCAGCATTGTCGGGCAGCTTGAATGTTACGGTAAACATTACACCGTTTGCTTTATTCTCAATGCTGCTGTTCCACACAACATCAAAGCTGTTATCTGCGCTGTTGTCTGCGTTCTGAACGAAATTGCCGTAATTCAAAACATTTCCCTTTTCTACAGATATGACCTTCAGGTTTTCATCATAACTAACCGTTATTTTTGTACCTGAAAAGCCGGGATTATTTTCAATATAAACGGGCATGGTAACTTCCTGACCTGCCTGAGCCTTTATGCTGTCTATCTTCAATGCCGCAGATGCACCGAGCGAGGCAACAGAGCCGCATACCAGCAAGACAAGAACCATAACAATTGAAAGTGAATTTCGAATCAGTTTATTCATTTTCCTACTCCTTTTTAGGTATAATGCCGCACAAAGAATGTGCGGCATTTGGGCTTTAATTAACCGTTAATAACGTCAAGCTTTGCAATGAAGCGAGCAATCAACGCCGCATCTTTATTGTTCACAAAGCCATCGCCGTTAACATCCGATGCACCTATCTGATAGGGCGCAAATTCTTCGGTTTCAAGCAAATACTGCATAATATGAGTTGAATCTTTAAGAGTACATTTGCCGTCGCCGTCAACATCGCCTGTGATTACAAATTTTGCCTCATCGGAGATAGCTGAACCGTCCATAAGTCTGACAATTGTGCCTGTTCCGATTAAATCCGTATCATTTAAAACGACTTCATTTCCGTCTTTGTCAATGTTGATAAACTTAATATTCTCATTGATAAATTCATTCTTTACATTGGAAACAGGTGTTTGAAGCTTAACTCTTCTGATATATCCGATATCATCTCGATTAAGCTTAGAGTCTTCTTTAAGCATTAGCTTTGACGCAAGATCGGACTGAACGGTGATCGTGCACGATGCCGTTTCTTTGTTTTCAACAACCTTTGCCGTAATAACGGTCTGACCCGCTTTGAGAGCTGTTACCTTACCGTATTCATCAACCGTTGCAACAGACGGATCGCTTGAGCTCCATTCAATTTCCTTGCCGACGAGATCACTCGGAGTAATAGTTGCGATGAGATCAAAATATGTGCCCGTGTAAAGCACAACGGAGGATCTGTTAAGAGCAATTCTCGGGTATTCGGATTCTTTAAAATAGAGCGCATTAACAACTGTATCTTCGGTTATGCAGCTGAAATCCTTATCCCATCCTGCGAAGATAAGTCCCGGAATATTATAAGCACCCGGATCTTTTGCAGCTTCCATATATGCTACCTTTTGTACTCCTCCGACAGTTGCTCCGTTAGGTAATTTAAAGGTAACGTTATAGGTTTTCGGAGTATATTTAGCATACAGCTCTATACTTTCTTTAATAGCTTTGTTTGCATCAAATGAATTTTTGTAGTTTTCATCTGAATAAAGTCCCTTATAATCATAGCCGTAAAGATTGCTAATATCCGTTATATCAATTGTTTCTCCGTCTTTTACAAACATAATTTCGGGGTAATAATCCATTGTATAAACCGTTACAATGTGATAATTACAGTTCGTATATCTGTAAATATCTGCGGTTTCAGACTCTCTCTTATCCGATGAGATCGGCGGATTAACTCCCCATGATGTCCACTTGTAATACTTTGATATCTGATAACGTGAACGGTACTGCGTAGCAACGGTCGCATTGTTATACCATTCTTCACCGTTATAATCAAAGCCGAACGATGCATTCATATCAAGCAGTGTATCAAGATACATTTCTTCAAATATACAGTCAACGCCCTCAACTTCAAACGGGGAGAATTTCGTTTCACCGTTTGCATCAACATACTTATAATGCGAATAATAGTAACGGAATTCCTGACCGTCTGTAGCACCGTTGTTTGTATCAACCTCAAATCCAAGCTTTGAAGAATCAACATCAATTTTTTCATCCTGCCAATCCGAATATTCCGTATAGGTCGTGCTGATAAGCGTCCAGCCGTTATCGGCAAGATTTTTAGCGGTTGCAACGTCGGAGGTCTCGGTCAAATCTTTAAATCTGTAGCCGACCTCTTTCTCAATCTTGTAATCGCTGTCCTCCTGACCGATTGCATTTCTGACTGCTTCGGGAAGCTCATCTATCGTCATCCAATCGGACATTGTGTCGCCTGTGTTGATGCAATAATAATTTGTGTTGGGTTCGCTGTCATTCTTGCCGAAGCCTGTTGCATAATAAGTTATTGAACAGGTTTTGTCGATTGTGATCGGGCCTGTGTATTCGATTTCTTCGTTATGATCCGAACCGTTAATTGAATAATAAATTACATCATTCTCATCATTCGTCGAAAGAGTTATTGTAATAGGTGCATTATACTCTCCGTTCGGACATTCAACTTGTTCGCCGTCCCTTTCGTATGTAACAGTGGGCATCTGAGCGGTTGTTTCGTAGTAATAAACGGGATATACATAAGCGTCACCGTTTACATCGGTATAGCCATTATCCTGCCAGCCTGCAAAAATTCTGCCATCATCCGCAGTTCCCGCATTATCTGGAGCAACGGCATCCTCGCCGAATTTAACGGTCTGCGAGTCAATTACATTACCGTCAAAGCCGACAAACTTTACGCTGTAAGATTTCTTGCTGTATTCTGCGGTAACAACCATATCCTCGGTAACAACAAACGTACCGTCAATGATCTTATCCCAACCGTCAAAGTTATAACCCTCAACGCTTGAATGGTCGGGAGGAGTAAGAACATCGCCATAGCCGAACTTCTGCTGAACAAATGCCTTGTTCTTCCAATCAATAAACGTAACCGTGAACTGCTTCTTCTCAAAGATAGGATTCAGCTCTACATCTTCTTTGATGTTTGCAATGCTGTTATCCCAGCCGATGAAGTCATATCCCTCTCTCACGGGATCTTCGGGCAGAGTCGCCGTCTTACCCTCGGATACTGTCTGTTCGCTGAGAATTGTTCCGTCCCAATTATAGAACTTAACCGAATAGGTCGGTACGGGAGCTTCGATTTTTCCGACTTCCGTGAGGTTTGATGTACCCTCGATACCGATAGCAACCGTAAAGTCGCCTGTCTTGATCGTCGGCTCTTCACGAAGCTTGAAATTATTGAAGCTGTATGAACCGTCGGAAGCAATTACTGTCTGTCCGATAAATTCATTCGTATAGTCGGAAGCGCCGTCAACCTTATAGATATAAATGGTAAGCTGCTTTCCTGCATATATGCTGTCAACCTTGTTACTGTAAGAATATGTTTTTCCAATGTCATTTTCGGTTGCGTTGGATGCACTCTTATAGCGATATACAGTACGAGTAACAACCTCTCTATCATTGTTTGCAGTTACCTGAGTATCCAACCAGCCTGACCAATTAGCCCAACGATAGAAATGATATGTGTATGATATATCACGGTAGCTGTACTGTGTCGCCCAGTTGTCACTTACCCATCTATCATCACTTACTTCATTATACCACGGATCTGTTGAACTATTATATTTGTAGAATGTTCCGCCGTATGTATTACTGTATGCAGATCCCCAGCGGTTAAGCTGTGAACCCCAAGGTCTTTCCTGTAAATATGTACAAACAATATCGTTCCACTTACCCGCACACGGTCCGAACCTGCTTCCGCCTGAGGCTCTGTTACTGTAACGTGTATATTTCCACTGCTTAGCGTAATTTGATGAAGCGATTGCACTCTGAGTTCTGACTTCTCTTCTTCCCGTAATATTGTCGTAGCTGCCAATCCAGCTCCATGACCAAGCTGACCAATCTCTCGCTACAGCTTCACTTCGGTGTGAATAAGTCCATCCGTTCTTTGTATTTGAGCTGTTTGTTGACCATTCCTTGTGGCGATATCTGTATTCGGTTTTTGAATCCCATACCCATTCAGGATGATTTGCCTTTTCTGTTGCAAGCTCCTCGTCGGTATATGTATCCCAATACGTCCATCTTTCTTTATTGCTGATGTCAACAGTCTTTACTTCCGAAATAGGAACTCCTGAGGAATAGCTGTCTACGATAATAACCTCGATCGTGCTGCCTGCTTTTTCGCTCGGGATAAACACCTCAAAGTTATTCTTTGTGCCTTTTCTCTGTATACTGAAAGCTGCCGACTCTGTCATATCAACGAGCTTGCCCGAAGCCGTTTTCAGAGAAACGATAGCTCTGCCCTTTGTAGCCTTTTTATCATAATTTACAAGATTGAGATAAACATAGTATCCATCATACTGGCAATCAACGCTTGCGATCGAGCAGATAATCGGCAGGTCTTCATTTCCCCATTTGTAAATACCGTGAACATTTATTGTCTTGTTTGAAGCATCCGTATAAACATTCTTATATGCTTCGCTGTTCCACGAAACAAATTCATATCCTGTCGGTACCTTCTTGTCCGTAGGTTCGACAGCGTCCTTACCGTACTCAACCTTCTGAGCTGAAATCAGGTTGCCTTCCATGTCAAGGAAATTAACCGTATATTTTTCAATCTGATAAGTTGCTTTGACGGTTTTATTCGCCGTAACGTTGTAGTAGGATGAATCCCATCCTTGGAATGTGTATCCCTTTCTCGACGGCGTTGACGGTGCGGTTGCACTCAAGCCGTAATCAACCGTCTGTGTTTTCAGAACACTGCCGTCCCAATCCAGAAATTTTACGGTAACAGGGTCATGCGAAGTACATGATCTGCAATCGCTTGTCCAGCCGCTGTTGCCCGTCGAATTGTATGCCATTGCATAGAAGCTGTATGTACCGCTCTTGCTGAGAACATAGCTGTAGCTTGTTGCATTGCCGACATCTATGTCCTTTGTCTCTGCGCCACGGATAGCAACCTTGTATCCCGTTGCTCTGTCCGTAGCATTCCATGTAAATGTTACGGTTCTGCCCTTAGCGATATTGGAAGCAGAAATACTGCCTAACGACGGCTTTGAAGGAGCTGGCGTCGGTGCAGGAGTCGGATTTTGATAATTGTCTGCAACTAAATATACAAATCCATAGAATTCGCCTCTACTTGTATTGCTTGCAAACCTACCACTTGAATCATAATCATATAAGTACTTACACCACCATGTACCCGGTCTACTTCCAGCCGTATTGGTTGAATAGCCTACTACTTTATATCCATCTTGAACCGAATCGCCTATTCCTGCCACTACTGAATAAGAATGGCCTTCAGATACAATAGCTTTTCTATTTGCTGTATCGATACTTTCTACGACACCAATATGACCTGCCCAACAAGCAAGTGCACCTACTTTAGGCGTATTTGTGCTTTTGGGAAATCCCTGTAATTCATGCCATGCTCTGTATCCCGTCAAAGTTCCACCCCATCCAATGGGAGAACCAAGAATTTCATATGCACGCCAATAGGAATATCGGGCACAGTTATTGCTCCAATATCCCTTATAAATTCCACCGGTTGGCGCTGACAATCTTGGTGTGAAACTTGTTGCCTGATTCGCCGCACTCGCCGAAATAGTTCCAAACGGTACGATTGAGACAATCATTACTATCATAAGAAACAATGATATAATTCTTTTCTTCATTTTGAGTTTTCCTCCTCGTTATTTTTTCTTTTCTTTCTGTATATGATTATCGCCGCCGCACCCACTGCAACCGCAGCTGCGGCAGCCGTTGAAATAATGATGATCCGCTTGTTATCCCTTTCGCTGACCTCGACCTTCGGCGGAACACCGTTATTTGCCAGACCGTATGCCTGCTTAAAAAGCTTCATCGCCTCGTCGGTATCAACGTCGCTCTCAACGTTCGGCATATTCGGATCTACCTTGTTCAGCTCTTTCTGAACCTCTTTTACAAACTTTTCCTCTTGATCTTCGGGTATCTCAGATACCGAAGAAATTTTCATTTTTCTCATTACCTCTTGAACGGCTTTGCTTACGTCACTGCTGTCTGTTGAGCCCGTAATCGTTGCGAAGAAAATATTTTCATACGCCTGCTCATAAAGCCTTATTACGGAATCGTAATCCGATACCCATGTACGGTTCTTGACTCCAGCGGCATCGGAAAGTTTAGCGTTAATCATTTTTACATAGTCATCATGACCTGCCGCCTCATACACATCCTTGTATTTCAGCTCTTTGAGCGACTGCTTGTAAATCTCAACGATTTTATCGTCGCTCGGCAAAGTCGGTTCTGCGGAAGCCGTTGCCGTTGTTGCTTTTTCCTGCGAAACGGTTGTTGCCGATGCTTGCGCTGTCTTTGTCACCGTTATATCGTGGCAATCAAGTGCAACATCTTTCCACATTGAGTCGAATGTATCAGGCTTACTGTAGCTCAGCTTAATTATCGACTTATCCTTTACCGCTTCTTTCAGCTTGACCGTCAGGACAAACAGAGTTCCGTCCTTTGCAACATTGCCCGTGCTGTTCCAGATTACATCAAAGCCGGTATCTCTAACTCCGAAATTTGTGCTGAAATTGCCCTCGTCGGCAAAATCGCCTTTTTTTACCGAAACAACATCAATCTGATCAGGTAGATAACTTACGGAAATTTTGAACCCCATCAAGCCCTTGTTACCGCTCAACTTAACGGGAACTTTCGTTTCCTCAGCGACCGCCATACTGATATCGCTTGCACCGACTTCATAATTAGCCGCCGACGCGGTGATTTGAAGCATTGAAATCAATAGAATCAACGCAAGCACACATACTGTTTTTTTCAATCTATCCCCTCCATTTTCTTAACAATACTTGATAAATCATCAAAATCAATGTATAATTTATATAGTCTGTTTTGTTAAATATTTCCTTCAAATTATAAAACTGTGTAATTCTTTTTTCAATATATGCGTGGTATATAACCGTTTTTGCGTGGTGAATAACTTTGCGTACTA
>OMBG01000658.1_pt1 | contig 17532 bp, 7 predicted proteins | sample 1674251 | NCBI WGS metagenome assembly OMBG01 (sample SAMEA103958153, study PRJEB25191) | human gut metagenome | reverse complement strand
GGTTGCCGTGGGCGATGGCGTCCTTCATGTTGTGGGTCACCATCATGGTGGTCAGCCCGTTCTCCTCTACGATGCGGTCGGAAAGCTCCAGCACCTTGGCGGCGGTCTTGGGGTCGAGAGCCGCCGTGTGCTCGTCCAGCAGCAGCAGCTTCGGCTTTTTCAGCGATGCCATCAGCAGCGTCAGAGCCTGCCGCTGCCCGCCGGAGAGAAGCCCCACCTTGGCGGTCAGGCGATCCTCCAGCCCCAGCCCCAGAGGAGATAGCAGCTCGCGATACCGCTCCCGCTCCTCGTGGGAAATGCCCCACTTGAAGGTGCGGCGGCTGCCGCGCCGTGCCGCCAACGCCAGATTTTCCTCGATCCACATATCCCCGGCGGTGCCCATCATGGGATCCTGAAACACGCGCCCAAGGTCGGCGGCGCGCCGGTGCTCCGGCTTGCGGGTGATGTCCTCACCGTCCAGCAGGATGGAGCCGCTGTCCACGGTGAGCGTCCCGGCGACGGCGTTGAGCATGGTGGACTTTCCCGCGCCGTTGCCGCCGATGACGGTGACGAAATCGCCGTCATGGAGCGTCAGCGACAGGTCGTTCAGTGCGGTTTTCGCGTTGACGGTGCCGGGGAAGAAGGTTTTGGAAATATGTTTTAATTCAAGCATGAACGTTGCCTCCCTTGTGTGTGATTTTCCCCTTGAGATGGGGTACAGCCAAAAATACAGCCACGATAGCGGCGGACAGCAGCTTCAGATCGTTGGTGTTCAGCCCCAGCTGCAAAACGACCTGCAAAACAAGATAGTAGACGATGGCACCGAAGGACACCGCCAGCAGCTTGAGTCCGAAGTTGTGGAACACCCTCCCCAGCAGGCTCTCGCCGATGATGACGGCGGCAAGCCCGATGACGATGGCACCGCGCCCCATGTTCACATCCGCCGACCCTTGGTACTGGCTCAAAAGCGCGCCGGAGAGAGCCACAATGCCGTTGGAGAGGGCAAGCCCCACCACCACGTTCCGCTGTGTGTTGATGCCCTGCGCCCGCGCCATGCGGGCGTTGGCGCCGGTGGCGCGTATGCCGCAGCCGATCTCCGTGCCGAAGAACCAGTACAGCGTGCCGATGAGCAGCGCGGTGATGACCAGCAGCAGCGGCATGGGGTTTTCCAAGCTCAGCTCCCGCACGAACCGCTGGGATACGACCAGATCGAATTTGTCCACGCTGATGGCTTGGTTCGACTTTCCGCCCATGATCCGCAGATTCACGGAGTAAAGTGCCAGCTGCGTCAGAATACCGGCGAGGATGGCGGGTATGCCGCAGCGGGTGTGGAGCACGCCGGTGACAAGCCCCGCCGCCGCGCCGCACACGGCGGCGCACAGCACCGCCAGCCACGGATTCACGCCGGCGCGGATCAGCATTACGCAGGCGGCACCGCCCAGAGCCAGCGTGCCGTCCACCGTCAGGTCGGCAACATCCAGAATACGGTACGTGATGTAAACGCCAATGGCCATCAGACCCCAGATCAGACCTTGGGTCACGGCTCCCGGCAGGGAGTTGAGAAGCGAAGTGAGAATCATGTCGGTTTTTTCCTTCCTTTTACGAGACGTGATAGGCTCTGCCACAAAGCGGCAGGCAGGTGTCCCCTTGTGGCAAAGCCCATCTGCATCCGGAAGGGGAGAGACCCCTTCCGGATGCAGGAGAGGCATCAGCCTTCGATGGCGGTGTAGCCCTCCAGCGGGGTGATATTCAGCTTTTCGCACATAGCGGCGTTGTACTTGGGAGTGGCAGGCGCGTACTCAATGGGCATGGTGGAGATGTCCGCCTCGCCCTTGAGGATCTTGGCGGCCATCTTGCCGGTGGTCGCGCCCAGATCGTAGTAGCTGATGGACAGGGTGCACACGCCGCAGCCGGCGCACAGACCCTCCTCGCCGCACACGGCGGGCACACCGGCGGCAGTGAGGATGTTGCCGATGCTCTCGGTGTTGTTGGCGGCGGTGTTGTCCGTGGGAATGTAGATCACGTCGCTGGCAGCGGCGGCCTTCTCCGTAACAGCCGCCAGATCGTTGGAGTCGGTGAAAGCAAACTCGGTGCAGGTAAGCCCCTTAGCGGTCAGAGCCTTGTTGATCTCGTCCACCTGATAGCGGGAGTTAGGCTCGGCGGAGCAGAACAGCAGTCCCACGTTCTTTGCCTCCGGGAACCACTCCGCCAGCATGTCCGCCTGCTTGCCCAGATCGGCGAGGTCGGAGGTGCCGGAGATATTGCCGCCCACGGTGCCGTCAAAATCGTCCAGATCCAGTGCCACGCCGTATGCGGTCACGGCAGTGCCCAGAATGGGTACCTCGGAGGAGGCGGAGGCGGCGGCGGTCAGCGCGGGCGTGGCGTTTGCCATGATCAGATCCACGTCGGAGGACAGGAAGCCGTTGATGATCGTGGAGCAGTTGTTGCTCTCACCGGAGGCGTTCTGCACGTCGATTTCCACATCGTCGCCCAGCTCCTCCTTCAGCGCGTCCACGAAGCCCTGGGTGGCGGCGTCCAGTGCCGGATGCTGCGCCAGCTGGCACACGCCCACGCGGTAGGAGACCTGCTTGGTGGTATCACCGGCGGTATCACCGGTGTTGTCGGGTGTATCGGTCTTGCCGCAGGCGGTGATGCTCAGAGCCATCGCCAGCGCAAGAAACAATGTAAACAGCTTTTTCATGGTGTTTCTCCTTTTCTCAATAAAAAATTGAAAGCCCTGTTCCGGGTGGAACAGAGCTTTTGCAAACAAATTCGTCGCGCCTACGCCCTATGCACTGCCGGAAGATTCATTTTTGCACAGCAAAAATAGCCCTCAAAATAGAAGGCGGCATAGACACGGTAGGAGCCCATCACGGACTGGATATTCTTGCGGCTCATCGTCTTTTCCATGGTGTGCTCCTTTCCCGCTGCCCGGCAGCGATCTTGTTGTCTGTGACTTTAGCACTTTTAACGACAAAAGTAAATGGTCGTTTTATACAAAATTCAGCCCATATTCTCCCACTTCTCTGTCATACCCACCGCCGCCAAGGGAATACCGCCCCGCGCCCTGCGGCGAGAGCACTCAAGCGCAGAGATCCCCCTCCGACGTTTATTCACGAATCGTCTACACGTTGTACGAAGTTCAAACCGCCCAAAGCCCCAAGGTTCAGATAAAATGGTCAAAACAGCCGTCGGTTTTTGTGCATTACGCAGAAAAACAGTTGTTTTTACAAATCGTACTGACATTTTTGAAGGAAGTGGTATAATTAACCTGTATCGTAAAAGAAACACCCATGGGTGTTTCCCGTTTCCACGTTGTGGAAACGATTACATCTGATACCCAATATACCGAATATGAAAAAGGAGACGAGGACGAATGAAGAAGGTCACGAGTATCTTAATGGCGTTCGTGCTGATGCTCACGCTGATCCCCACCGCATGGGCAGAGGGGGAGAGCGTAGGCACAATGCCGGAACTAAAAGATAATGTATACAAATTGGAAAATGATGTTGACCTCACAAGCAAGACGCTCACCATTGATGCCAAGGACAATGTGACGCTTGATTTGAACGGACATTCGATTGAAGTGTCTAACACTGAGAGCGGCGGTATTGATGTCTATGGCAAACTTACGCTTATGGATAGTACCGATACTGCCAAGGACGGGACGGGAAATGGTAAGATTTGGTCTGATACCCAATACACTGGTCTGCCCACAGGCTTTTGCGCTATTCGCGTGTGCGGAAATGGTCACTTTATAATGGAGAGTGGCTTGATTGACACAGCGACTGCAATTAGCAATAATACTGCCAATGGTCAGTTTGCAGTCGGCTTCAATAACACAAGTAGTGATACAGCAGCTACCGTTACGATTAACGGCGGACACATTAAAGCGGGCTGGTATGCTGTTTCTGGCAACGGCAGCTTGAATATGGGGACTGCCAAGGTAGTGGTAAACGGAGGTGTTCTGGAATCTGTTGCTGACTACGCGCTGTACCTTCCGCAAAATGGGGGAAAGGCGGAAATCAACGGTGGTGTAATTTACGGTGCCGCAGGCGGGATTGCAATTAACCGTGGTGAGCTGACGGTGAATAACGGTACGATTACGTCCAAGGGCACTGGCAGCACTGGTACATGGGGAGATGGTACGGGCAATTTAGAGGCTGCTGCTATCAATGTTAACGCGGCTTATGGTGATGCTGCTGTAATGATTAACGGTGGCAAGATGATTGCAGAGACAAACGCCCTGTTTATCACAAACGGCACAAAGCATAATGGAACCATCACTGTCACCGGCGGCACGTTCTCTTCTGACCCCACCGCCTATCTGGCTGCTGGCTATACCGCCAGCAAGGGCAGTGACGGCATGTACACTCTGGTTTCCAACCACGTTGCCCAAATCGGCGATACCAAGTATGTAACGCTGGCTGATGCAGTGGCAGTGGGCGGCGACATCAAGCTGTTGAAGGATGTGACGCTGACAAGTGGTCTTGAAATCAAAAAAGATATAACTCTTGACCTGAACGGCAAGACACTTGAGCGTAAGAACGGGTATATCTTTGATGTTTACAGCAACATGACCGTCAAAAACGGAACAGTCAAGTTCTCTGAAAAGCCGGCTAAGTCCGGGGCGGCGATTTGGGTCAATAAAACCGCGAAGCTGACGGTAGAGAGCAACGTGACGGTTGAAGCACCGGACAACTGTTTTGATATTGCGTATGACGCAAGTTGTACAGCTGCCGAGGTTATCCTGAGAGGCAAGCTTGTTGGCGGTTCCGGCGTGACCATGAACGGTAATATCGGGGCGGGCACAAGCAACAAGCTGACTGTTGATGGTGCGACCATTGATGTTACCGGGCACGGCATCTATCAGGCAGGCTGCGCCGACACCAATTTTACCATCAACAATAGTGTAATCACCGGCGGCAGCACCGGTATTGAAGTGCGCGCCGGTAAGTTGACGGTCACCAACAGCACAATTACCGGTAAGGGTAAGATTGATGTGAATCCCAACGGCAACGGCACAACCACCGATGGCGCGGGCATCGCTATTGCCCAGCACACCACCAAGCAGCCCATTGATGTTACGATTGCGGGCGGCACCGTCACCGGCGAGTATGCCATTTACGAGAGCAATCCTCAGAAAAACCCCGCAGCGGACATTGCCAAGGTGAAGGTTGCTGTCACCGGCGGTACTTTTAACGGCAAGATTTACAGCGAGGACGTTGCCAGCTTTATCACCGGCGGCACGTTCAACACCAACCCCAAGGACTACGTCCCCACGACGGGCTACACCGTGGCGAAGGCGGCGAATGGTCTCTACACCGTTTCCACTAAGGCGGTCAAGGAGGACGGCACCAGTGAGACCACCAGTGCTGTGAAGCTGGAAGTTCCCGCCACCTCCGGTGGTGCTGTCATCAACACGACTGTTAACAAAAACGACATCGAGACGAACAAGGAGCTGACAGTCACCAACAACAAGACCGCCGTGACCATCAACCAAGCGGGCGTGGCAGCCATCGGCACCGGTGCTAACCTGAATCTGAGCATCAAGGCGGACAGCAAGACGCCCGAAAGCGCGAACACTGCGGCGTACAACAAGGCGATGGCCGGTAAGGACGCCAACTCTGCGGTCGTCGTGAACATCAGCCTGACCAGCGGTGCCAACAAGGTGTTTACGACAGATGTGGCCGGTGCGTATGCCCTCGTCACCGTCCCCTACTCCACGGATAAGGCGGATAAGCTGACCGTTTACTACTTGAACGGCAGCGATGCCACGGCTCTGACCAAGGTGGTTGACGCGGCGGCTCCCGGCGCGGCTTTGAACACCTTCAGCTATGATGCGCCGAACAAGCTCATCACCCTGAAGCTGCCTCACTTCTCCGAGTACCTGATCTCCACCACTGCCACCAGATCCGTCGTCCATCACTACGGCGGCAGCGGCACCACCACGACCACCGGCACCAAGACCAACTCCCCCGGTACCTTCGATGCCGGCGTGGGTATCTATGCTGTCAGCGCGATCCTGTCTGTTACCGGTATGGCTTGGGTCGGTACTAAGCAGCGCAAGCACTAAATGAAAATGTAAGCACCGATGTCCCCTGACACCGGCGCACGAAAAACTACCCCCGGCGCAACTCGCGCCGGGGGTGTTTTTGTCCGGCTGCGGTGGGGGGATGTTCCGTTTTGAGAAGAACGAAGCGGACGTTGTATACGTGCAGCGTCATATTGAAATCTGTACGGTACATTACCTTGATGTTCAAGTTGGACAATGGTATACTTGGCACAAGGAAAGGGTGATGGACATGACCGTGACGGAGCGGATCGCCGCACTGCGGCGAAAAATGGACAATTCCGATATAGACGCTTGCCTTATCGTTACAGACGACTTCCACGGCTCGGAGTACGTGGGCGCGTATTTCAAAACGCGCGCGTTCTTCTCCGGGTTCACTGGGTCGGCGGGGTCGCTGCTGGTGATGGCGGAGGAGGCGTACCTGTGGACGGACGGGCGGTACTTCTTGCAGGCGGAGCAGCAGCTGCGCGACAGCGGTATTCAGCTGATGCGCGCCGGTCAGCCGGGAGTGCCCACGCTGTCGGCGTTTCTGGCGGAGAAGATGGCGGCGGGCGGGACGCTGGGCTTCGACGGGCGCACCGTCAGCACCCAGCTGTACCGGAGGTTAGAGAAGGCGTTGGCGGAGAAAAACGTCCGCTTGGAGGGCGGCTTCGACCCGGCGGAGGGCATTTGGACAGACCGTCCGGGGCTGTCCGCCGAGGCGGTGTGGGCGTTCCACAGCGGCGTGACGCGGCGGGAAAAGCTGGAGCTGCTGCGGGGCGACATGGCGAAAGCACGGGCAGATCATCTGTTGCTGACCGATTTGACGGATGTGGCGTGGACGCTGGAGCTGCGGGGCGGCGACGTGGCGTGTACGCCGGTGTTTCTGGGGTTCCTGCTGATCGGGCGGGAGAGGGCGGTGCTGTGCGCGCAGGAGCGGGCGTTTTCCGCCGCCGTGAGGGAGGAGCTGGCGGCGGACGGCGTGACGATGCAGCCGTATGAGGACATATACCGCGTGCTCGCCGCGCTGCCCCAAGGGGCGCGGGTCATGGCGGACGAGGCCACCGCCAACAGCCGCATTGCCCACGCACTCGCCCACACGGAATGGCAGGCGGTACGCAGTCCCGCCTCGGTGCGGAAGGCGGTGAAATCCGCCAGAGAGCAGGAGGGGTTCCGGGCGGCGCATTTGCAGGACGGAGCGGCGTTGTGCCGGTTTTTGTGCCGGGTGAAAAAGCACCCGGAGGCGTTCACGGAGGTGTCCGCCGGGGAGCTGCTGCACCGCCTGCGGGCGGAGGGCGCGGACTTCGTGGAGGACAGCTTTGACACCATCGCCGCCTACGGCGCGCACGGTGCCGTGGTACACTACTCCGCCACGGCGGAGACGGACGTGCCCTTGCAGCGGCGGGGGCTGCTGCTGTTGGACAGCGGTGGGCACTATCGCTGCGGCACCACGGACGTGACGCGCACCTTCGCGCTGGGGGACATCACGGCGCGGGAGCGGCAGATGGCTACGCTGGTGCTGCGGGGACATATCCAGCTTGCCATGGCGCGGTTCCCCAAGGGGGTGTGCGGCGAGAATCTGGACGCGCTGGCGCGGATGCCCCTGTGGCGGGAGGGACTGGATTTCGACCACGGCACGGGACACGGCGTAGGGTGTGTGCTGAGCGTACACGAGTCGCCGCCGTCCTTCCGCTGGCGCATAGGCGAGGGGGCGACCCACCCGGCGTTGGAGGCGGGCATGGTCATCTCCGACGAGCCGGGGTACTACGAGGCGGGAGCCTTCGGCATACGGCACGAGAATCTGCTGCTGGTGCAGGAGGCGGAGCAGGAGGGCTTCCTGCGGTTTGAGGTGCTGACGCTGGTGCCCTTTGACCGGGACGCGCTGGACGCGGAGCTGCTGTCGCCGGAGGAAAGGGCGTGGCTGAACGCGTACCACAGGCGGGTGCGGGAGCAGATCGCGCCGCTGGTGGACGCGGAGACGCGGGAGTGGCTGGCGGGTGCCGCCGCGGAGATATGAGAAAAAGCAGGGGCGCAAGGCTCCTGCAATACTGCCGTTATTTTTGTGCCGCGAAGCGGCACAAAAATAGTCGCTTCGCTCCACGCACGCCTTGCAGAGCAAGGCTCCTGCTTCTTTGGTGGGGGAAGAAAAAAGGAAGCCGGGAGGCTTCCTTTTTTATTGGGGGTCGCGGAGCATGAGGGCGTAGCAGATCTGGAGGTGCTGCGCCTTGTGGATGTCCGTTTTCTTATAGATGTTCTTACGGTGGGTCTCGATGGTGCTCAGGGCGCGTCCTGTCTGCTCCGCGTACTGGCGCGGCGTCATGCCGGAGGCAAGGGCGCGGCAGACATCGCGCTCCGCGTCGGAAAGCTCGGCGTAGCCGCGGAGGAACAGCTCGTACATCAAGGGATCCATTTCCTTCGCCTGGGAGGCGTCCAGATCGTCCCGCGCCGCCGCCATTTGACCGCGCAGGCTCTGCTGCTCCGTCTCCAGCGCGGTGATCGCCCTTTCGTGGGAGCGTAGCTTGTGGGAGAGGGGGAGCAGCTCCTCGAAAACGGGCTGCTCCTTGGCGTTGTCCGGCGCGGTGACGCGGTCAATGCTCGCCAGAATGGGGCGGAAGTAGCGGTTGGTGTAAAAGATGCAGCAGGCGATGCCTACCGTGAGGAGGAGCACCAGCAGGAGAAGAAGCTGCACGGTGCTGCGAGCCATGGCGGCGTGGTAGTCGCGCTGGGGCAGGAGCACCGCCAGCGTGTGGGGCGCATCGTCCCCGGCGGCGAGGGTGAAGGGAGCCGTCAGACCGATGAAGCTGCTGTCGGAGCAGGAAAAGGCGGTGAGCGCGCTGGTGGTTTTGGCGGTGAGCTCCTCCGCCGGGACGAAGCAGAAACCGCTGGTGGGGTACGTCAGCAGGCTGCGGGAGATGTCCAGCGTGCCGCCGGTGTCGGAGGCGAGGACGCACGCCAGATGCTCAACGCCGGAGGGCTGGGCATGGTGGGCGGCGAAATAGGTCTGGTTCACGGAGAAGCCGCAGAGACCGTAGACCGTGCCGTCCGTGCCGAGAAGGGGGACGGTCAGGAGAATAGACTGCTCGGAGGTGCCGGGCAGGGTGACAAGCTCCGTGGTGCGGCAGGCGGTCTCGAGAGGTGCGGCGGCGCGTTCCAGATGGTCGGCGAGGCCGGGGAAGTCGGAGAGGGTGAACTCCTGCGCCCACTTGCGGTGGGGCATTACGCCGTGGAGGCGTCCCACATCCGCCATGCCCCGGTAGAGCAGCAGGTCGCTGATGGTGTGCTCGGCATCGCTGCGCTGGACGAAAATGCCGCTGTGGGAGTCCGCGCTGCGGGTGAGGGAGGCGTTCAGCAGGACGAACGCACCGGAGCAGTCCGCCTGCCACGCATACTGGCAGAGCGGCTCCAGCATCGCCTCTTGCAGAGACTCGATGGCGTCCACGCTGCCGTTGAGGGCGGCGAAGCGGGGGGACTGCTCCTCGATCAGAGCGGTCATGTCCTCGGAGAGATGGACGCACATGGCGGAGACACTGCGCCAGAGGGAGTTCATGTCCGTGCGGAATGCCTCCAGCTGGAAGGTCAGGGCGCGGTGGGTCTCCTCGCGGGGGCTTTTCAGCTGACCCAGCAGGAACAGACCCGACAGCAGTGCCGTCAGGAGCAGCGCAGCCAGCGCGCCCATGTAGCGAAGCAGCCGGTTACGCATGGAGGGGTTGGCGCGTTTCAGTTTGGCAAGCAGAAATTCGGGCACGGGCGATACCTCCCCTTGAGCGGAAATTGGTCAGTGGATGGCGCAGAGAAGCTGCCAAGCCTCCTGCGCCAGCGCGTCCACGTCCTCGCCGGAGGCGGCGCGGGCGGGCAGGGTGGTTTGCAGCTGGCGGAGGGCGGTGTATAGCTCGCCCACTCTGCCGTAATAGCCGTCAAAGCGCGGCTCGGAGAGGGGCGTGTACGTCTGGACCATGGTTTGCAGGGCGGCGTAGAGCCGACGGTAGCTGTCGGCAGGGGCGGGGAAGCTGTCGTAGTCGGCGATGGAGGCAAAGGCTCCGTCACGGACGGGCATATAGCCGGTCTGCGCCACAAAGTCGAGGTTGCGCTCGCTCTCGGTGAGCCAGCGGACGAACAGGGCGGCCGCCTCTGCTTTCTGGTCGGTGGTCTTGTAGGCGCAGAGACCTACGCCCGCCTGGGTCATCAGGCCGGTGGCACCGGCGACCTTGGGCATGGGCACCACGTGGAGATCCATAGGCTCCTGCGTGCCGTCACGGTATGTGACGGTGTCGTTATAGTACAGTATGGCGGCGGAGGAGCCGAGCCCGCAGAGAACGTCGCCGGTCATCACCTGGGTGTTGGAGTAGAGGTTGGAGACGACGATGTGTCCCTGCGCCAAGGCGCGGGCGAATTGGAGGAAGCTGCCGGCAAGCACCGGGTTGGCGGTGTCGTACCAGCCGGAGGCGGTGTAGAGGTCGCCGCTGTTTTGGGCGAGGGCGTTCAGCTCCACGGCGCGGAGGGGATAGTCCAGCGCGCAGAAGGGCTTGCCCGACCAGTCGTAATATTTGGCGGCGGCAGCATAGAAGCCCTCCCACGTGGCGAGGTCATCGTAGGTCACGCCGGTGGCGGCGGAGAAGCGGGCGAAGCCGCTGCCGTTGCACATGAGGACTTGGGTGGACTTGGAGACGGGAAAGACGAGGAGCTTGCCGGTGTCGGAGGTGCCGTCGGCGAGGAAGCCGGGGACGAAGGCGGAGAGGTCGCTCTCGGTGAAGCAGGTGTTCCAGTCCAGCAGAACGTCCTCGCCCAGTTCCTGCGCGTCGGAGATGTGGCAGGTGAAGAGGTCGGGCATATCCTGCACGTCGGTACCGTCGCCGAGGGCGTCCTTCAAATAGGAGCCGATGCGGGACGCGCTGGTGATCTCCGTGACCCTGACCTGCACGCCCTTTTCCGCGCCGAGGGTGCGGTTGAACTCCTGCACCAGACGGTTCATGGGGGAGTCCGCCTGCTCGCCGTAGACGTGCCAGAAGGTGAGGGAGACAGGGGCGTTTTTGCTCAAGAGGGACTTTCCGCCGCAGCCGGTGAGGGCGAGGGGCAGCGCAAGGAGCAGAAGCAGGGCAAGAATACGCTTTCTCATGTGGGTTCCTCCTATATCGTGCGCCCGGAAGAAAGTGGGCGATTTATTGTGAATAGGCGAAAATTTTTCTACCCCCCTCTACCCTTTTTCGGGGGTTCAGGGTATGACAAAAAGGGTAAACTATGGTAAAAGAGGGGGGAGAGACAAAGGAGCCGCCGTGGGGAGGTATTTCACTGTATCTAACTAATTGTAACACAGCGCGGGGCGGAATGCAAGGCGCGGTGCGCGGCGGAAACGGAGAGAGGGGAGGACGTAATTCGAGGGAAATCTGCTGTGATGAGGGAAGGACTTCAGCAAATTCGGAGAAGGAAACATTCAGAGGTGCAAATGAAAGGAGAAACGACCATGAAGAAGCTGGCCATGAAGATGTTGAGCCTGCTGCTGGTGCTCTCCCTGCTGCTGCCCACGTGCGTATTCGCACAGCCGGGGCAGGACGAGGACGGAACGCCGGGTACGCAGAGGACGACCAGTGAGGAAACCACCACGTTCACGGAGGGCGGGAACGGCGGCGGGAACGGCGACGGGGACGCTGGCGCGCCCACAGGAGGCGGGAACAGCGACGAGGACGCTGACGCACCCACGGGTGGCGGGAACGGCGACGGGGACGCTGACGTGACGGAGGAGCCGACTGTGGCGACTGTCTCCATCGCTGTGGCGGCGGAGGATGACGGCATTAGCCAAGAGGAGCTGCTGGAAGGCTATCTTTATTCCATCAGCGGACTTTATGGCGAGGGTGCCGCCGTTTTCCGCGCGCCCAGTAAGCCGCTGCCCGGTGAGTTACAGACTGTCTATGCGGCTTTGCAGCCGATGATTCGTGATGTCGCAGGTGGCAGCAAAGATGAAGCAACGTTTGCCCTTACAAACACTTGGACAAAGACAAAGGCGGACTGGGGATTTTCCGGCAACCTCACGGAGACCGTTGGCGGAACGACCGTGCTGACAACGGCGGCAGCGAACGCAATCCAAAGGCATTTTAAAGTAGATGAATTGCTGCAAAGGCTACTCTCCACGATGCCCTATGACCTCTATTGGTTCGACAAGACCGAAGGTATGCTGTTTGGCTTTGGTGCGGTGGAAGATAGCAGCGGCAATGTCACTGTAAGCAATGTGACATACCATATGGCGGTTTCAAGCCCTTACAGTGATACTACAAAAACGACAACGGATTCCACAGGGAAAACTTATGTTATCGGCGTGAATACAACTAAAACCAGTGCGGTAAGCACGGCGGTGACCAATGCCACAAATATTGTGAATGCCAACAGCACCAAGCGCGACTATGAAAAGCTGAAGGCGTATCTGAGTGAGATTTGCAACCGTGTAGAGTATAACCATGCGGCGGCGGGTTCTTCTTACACCGGCGGCTATGGCGACCCGTGGCAGCTTATCTATGTCTTTGATAACGACAGCAGCACTAATGTGGTCTGTGAGGGATATGCCAAGGCGTTTAAGTATTTGTGCGACCTATCGACATTTAGCGACACGAATTTGTCCTGCTACTTGGTCACGGGCAATATGACCGGCGGCACGGGTGAAGGCGGTTCGGGTGCCGGCGGCGGTCACATGTGGAATGTAGTGCACATTGGGGGAAACAACTATCTTGTAGACGTGACAAACTGCGATACTGGCACGATTGGCGCGACGGATAAGCTGTTTCTTTGCGGTGTCACAGAGAATGATCCAAGCAAAAAGTATACCGCGACCGCGAGCGGCACCGGAATGTCCCGTGATGTGGTATATGAGTACGATACTCAAACGGTGAGTGACTATACGGCGGACGAGTTGAAGCTGTCGGGGGTGAAGTACGACCCGAATGCAAAGAAAACACCCGTAATCACCACGCCGCCCACGGCAAGCGGCATTACCTACGGGAAGACGCTGAATGATAGCACGCTTACCTCTGGTGTGGCTAAGGTTGACGGCGTGGTTGTTAGCGGCACCTTTGCGTGGAGGGATACCACCACTGCACCGGAGGTCAAGGACAGCGAAACCACCGAGTATGAAGTTGTCTTTACGCCTGACAGTACGACAAGCTATGAGACCGCTACCTGCAAGGTAACGCTGACGGTCTATGCCAAAAATTTGACTGATGTGGCGGTAGGCACCATTGCTGACCAAGGTTACACCGGCGGTCAGATCTCGCCCGCCGTCATCGTCACGGGCGACGGCGGCAAGACGCTGGTGAAGGATAAGGATTATACCGTAGACTACGGTGCTAATAATACTGTCGGTACCGCTGCCGGCTCCGTGACTGTTAAAGCCAAACCCGGCGGCAACTATACCTTTGGGGATAAAACCGTAAACTTCACCATCGTAGCCGGAACCAGCACCATCTCCATCACCGGCGACCCCAGCAAGACCTATGATGGAAATGCTGTGACTAATCCCACCGTGGACAAGACCGGCAGCGGGGGCGCGGTGAGTTATACCTACTACACTGATGCCACCTGCGCCACCGAGACCACCAATGCAAATAGCGGTGCCACAACTGCCGGCGCGGCTCCCAAGAACGCCGGTGATTATTGGGTCAAGGCTACCGTTGCCACGGATGGCAACTACGGCTCCGCTACCTCTGATGCCAAGAAGTTCACTATCAGTCAGAAGGCTCTGACCAACGACATGATCACCCTTGGTACGCAGAAGACCTATGACGGCAGCGCCCATGGTCCTGTTTATTCGGTCAAGGATGGCACCACTGTGCTAAACAAAGGCACTGACTACATCGAAACCAGCGGTTTTAACCCGCTTACCAATGTAGTTAATATGACTCTGGGGATCTCTGGTGCCGGCAACTACAAGGGCGAAGCCAGCACGGTTTGGTCGCTGCAAAGGGCTACGCCTACGGCTGGCGACTTCAATATTCCCAGTCTTGGTGGTGGTTATAATTACACCGGTAATCCGTGGTCTGTATCGGCGGCACCCACGCTCAAGTCCCCCAAGACCGGCGCGGGAGAAGTGACGGTGTACTATGAGGGAACGAGCGGCACAACCTACACCAAGAGCACGACTGCGCCCACTGATGTGGGTTCCTACAGTGTGACATTCAAAGTGGCGGGGGGACGGAATTTCAACGCTGCCAGCGGGTTGACCATTGGCACGCTGAAGATTAACCCCAAGGATGTGTCCAGCTTGACCGCAGTTGCCCCCGACCAGAACACGGTTTTGAATGTGGGATCTTTCGTCGAACCTACCATCAAGGGCGTGAAGAACGAAGTTTTGGCGGGTGTACTCAAATATACCATCACCGCCACTAACGGTGCCACAGCGGTTGCGAATGGCGACTATGCCGCTGCTACGGGCAGCTTGGCTACGCTGAACAAGGACAAGGCAGTTAGTGTGTCCTATACCTTTACACCGTCCTCTGGCAACTATACCGGAACCAAGACCGGCAGCTTTACTGTCACTGCAAAGGATATTGAATTTACAGTAAACGGCGCAGCCGCCAGTGTCGGCAACGCGCTGGACATCAAGACCAACCCCACCTATGGCGACGACTGGAGCGACATCGTGAAGATCAAGGACGGTGTGACTATCACCGCCAAGGTTGGCACGAATAATGATACTGACCCGAGCCATTTCACCCTAAAGCAGACCGGCAAGCCCGGCGTAGGCAGCCAAGCTTACACCCTTGCCTATAACGGCACCATCAACGGTGTGACTTATAGCGATGTGACCGTTCTCTCCGGCACCGTGACCGTGGCGCAGAAGGACGTGACCATTACCGGGCTGGGTGCGGCGAATAAGGTGTATGACGGTAACGACACTGCTACCGTCACCGGCACCGCCGATGTTGTGGGCAAGGTGGGCAGTGACGTTGTGACTGTGACTGGCGGAACGGCGACCTTTGATAACAAGAACGTGGGCGCAGGAAAGACGGTTACTTTCAGCGGGTACAGCTTGAGCGGTGCGGATGCGGGCAACTACAATCTGACGGCACAGCCGGCGAGCGTCACTGCGGAGATCACGGCGAGAGAGGTTACTATTACAAGTGGTATCACCGCCACGAACCGCCCATACGAAAAGAACAACACGACCGTCAATTTGAACAAGGGTACGTTGACATTTACTAATCTGGTAACGGGCGAGACGCTGGATGCGAATGTCCCGACTACCGGAACGGTGGACAACGCTAATGTGGGCACGGGTAAGAATGTGACCTATTCCGGCGTGACGCTGGTTAATGGCTCGGGCATGGCGTCCAACTACAAGTTGGTGGGGCTGCCCACTGTTACGGTGGACATCACGCAGGCGGCGACACCGGCGGCACCGACGGGGCTGAACGGCGTGAAGGGCAACGCGCTCTCCACGGTGGCTTTGCCCGCCGGTTGGACGTGGGTGAACGGCTCTACGGTGATGAACAGCGTCGGTTCGCATAACTTTAAGGCGAACTATACCGATGCAGCCGGAAACTACGCGAGTGCTGCCAACGTGGATGTGACGGTCAATGTGAAGGATAAGACCGACGTTAGCGGGAAAATCAGCTTCAACGACGGCACGCTGGTCTATACGGGCGCGGGGCAGAGGTACGAGACTGCCACCATCAGCGGCATCACCGCCGGAACGGGCGTGACGTGGACGTATGGCTACACCGCCGGGACGGGGACGCTGGACAGCGGACTGCCGAAGACCGTGGGCACCTACACTGTGACGGTCACGTATGAGGACAGCCTCCACTACGGCACGAAGTCCGTGACGCTGACTATCACGCAGGCGACGCCGACCGGCGCGCCGAAGTTCACCAAGATCACCAGCAGCGGTAAGACGCTGGGTGACGCGGCTCTGGTCAAGACGGTGAGCGGCTCCGGCGACGGGTTCTCTGTGGCCGGTACCGTGGAGTGGGTGGACGGCTCCGGCACCGCGCTGGCGGATTCCACCAGCGTGGAGGCGAACAAGTCCTACGGATGGAAATTTACCCCCACCGACAGCAACTACAAGAGCATCAGCGGTTCGGTGGTGGTGTACACCGTGCGGCGGGTGAGCCACAGCGGCGGCGCGGCTGCGGACAGTGCGGCGGCTGCGGCACAGCCGACGGTTTACAGCGGTTCCCGCGGGGAGAGCGTCAAGACGCTGCAGGAGAAGCTGAACGCCAAGGGCTACAACGCCGGAAGCGTGGACGGGATCTTCGGGAAGAACACACGGGAGGCTGTGATGGCGTTCCAGAAAGCCAACGGGTTGGCGGCGGACGGCATCGTGGGCAAGCTGACGTGGGCGAAGCTGTACGACACGACGGCGGCTCTGCCGGCGGCAAGCACGGCGACGGGCACCCAGCCCATGGTGTACCGCGGCTCACGCGGTGACGCTGTGCGGAGGTTGCAAGAGCTGCTGAACAAAAAGGGCTTCGACTGCGGCGCAGTGGACGGCATTTTCGGCAGCAAGACCTACGCGGCGGTGATGGCGTTCCAGAAAGCCAACGGACTGGGCGCGGACGGCATTGTCGGGCCGCTGACGTGGGGCAAGCTGGGCTAAAATCCGATAACGAGGGACGTTTCTTCATCCTTCTCCTTTCCTCTTTGGAGGCACGGGGCGGCGCGATGCGCCGCCCTGTGCGCGTTGTGGGGGAGTAAAGGGGAGGGGGAAAATGTGCGGAGCCATGAGAATTTTTATATAACAGTGAAGTTTTTTCTATCGCTTTTTGTAAAATCGAACGATACAATGGGGTTACAGTGGCGAGGTGAGGGAATACTCACTTTGACCATACAATCTTAAGGAGGAACTAAGATGAAAAAGACACTTGCTATTCTCCTGTCCGCCGTGATGGTGCTGGCTCTGCTGGCCGGCTGCGGCGACAAGAATAACGACAAGGGCGGCAACGCCGGCAACACCGACGCTTCCACGCTGGACGTGGGTGTGTTCTACTACGACTTTTCCGATGTGTATATCTCCAGCGTCCGTAACTCCATGAACAGCCAGTTCGAGGCTCTGGGCATCAAGTACACCAACTACGACGGTGGCAGCAACCAGGCGCAGCAGACTGACCAGATCAACACCGCTATCGCCAACGGCGCGAACCTGCTGATCGTCAACATCGTGGAGACTTCCTCTCCCGACGCCGCGCAGAACGCTGCCGACGCCGCCAAGGCTGCCGGTATCCCCATCATCTTCTTCAACCGCGAGGTGGCTGACGAAGTGGTGAACAGCTATGAGAAGTGCGCTTTCGTGGGCACCAACGCCCCCGAGGCAGGTCACATGCAGGGTCAGATGATCGGCGAGTATCTGGTTGCCAACTTCGACACCGTTGACCTGAACGGCGACGGCAAGATCTCCTACGTGATGTTCAAGGGTCAGGAGGGCAACGCTGAGGCCGAGGCCCGCACCCAGTTCGGCGTCGAGGACGCCAACGCTGTTCTGACCGCTGCCGGCAAGCCCGAGCTGGTCTACTACAACGCTT
>OMBG01000646.1_pt1 | contig 17706 bp, 16 predicted proteins | sample 1674251 | NCBI WGS metagenome assembly OMBG01 (sample SAMEA103958153, study PRJEB25191) | human gut metagenome | reverse complement strand
CTAAATCTCTCTTTACCTCTGCGATATATGCGGTATGTACTTTGAAGCCGTATTTCGCTTCTATGTACTCCTTTATCATTTTGTAGGTCACTCGTTCTTTGGGCTTATAGCTTTCCGCTCTTTTAGCAATATTATCAAGTGGAACTTTTCCCTCACCCTCGCCAAACTCAACTTTTACGTTGATATGTCCGTCTGGATTTTTGTGGGAAAGCAGTACAACCGTCTCCACATGCGCGCAGCGGGGGAAGAGGTCGAAGGCTTCGGCGGTCTGGAGGGTGTAGCCGGCGGCGGTGAGGAGCTTCAGGTCCCGGGCCAGCGTGGCCGGGTCGCAGGAGACGTAGACCACGCGCTGCGGCGCCATGGTCCCGATCGCCTCGATGACGTCGGCGCTGACGCCCTTGCGCGGCGGGTCGACGACGATGACGTCGGGCCGGGTGCGCCGGTCCGCCAGCATTTTCGCGGCCTGCCCGGCGTCCATGCAGAAAAACTCAGCGTTTTCCATGCCGTTCTGCGCAGCGTTGAATTTCGCATCCTCGATCGCCTGCGGGACGATCTCCACACCGATGGCCTTTTTTGCATGCCGGGCCAGACAGAGCGTGATCGTGCCCGTGCCGCAGTACAGGTCGAGGACAGTCTCGTTCCCGGTCAGACCAGCCAGCTGCACGGCCTTTTCGTACAGCCGCTCCGCCTGCGCGTGGTTGACCTGATAAAACGCCGGGGCGGACAGGCGGAACTGCAGCCCGCAGAGCGTATCGGTGATGGTCCCATCGCCATAAAGCGGATGGAATTCCGTGCCGAGGACGGTATTGCCCTTTTTGGTGTTGGGCGAAAATACGATCGTCGTGATGTCGGGCTCGGCGGCAAGCAGGGCCGCGACGAGCTGCTTTTTCTTCGGCAGCTGCGCGCAGTTGGCGACGATGCAGACGAGGATCTGTCCGCTTTCCGCGCCGAAACGGATATAGATGTGGCGGATATAGCCGGTGTGCGTCTGCTCGTCATAGGCGCGGATGTGATACTGCTCCATCCAGGCGAGCACTGCGCCGCGGATCGCGTCCGCGCAGTCCGGCTGGATGCGGCAGGGCCGGACCGGGATGACCCGGTGCGTCTTGCCGGAGAAGAAGCCTGCGACGGGGCGGCCGTCCTGCTCCTGCACGGGGAACTGGACTTTGTTTCGGTAGCCGTCCGTCTGCGCCGCGCCGGTGATGGGGAGCGCAGAGATCGTCTGCCCGCCGATGCGGGTCAGGCAGCTCTGGACGTGCGCCTGCTTGAGTGCAAGCTCCTGCTCGTAGTCCATATGCCGCAGCGCGCAGCCGCCGCAGAGGGGAAAATACGGGCAATCCGGCTCCACGCGGTGCGCGGACGGAGTCAGAACGGAAAGAAGCTGGGCAAACACGGCCGAACGGCCGACGTGCGCAATGCGGACGCTGCAGCCTTCACCCGGCAGCGCGCCGGGGACAAAGACGACCTGCCCGTCCACCCGCGCGACGCCGGAGCCGTCGATGGTGGCGGTCTCAATGGATACCTGCAGCGGATCGCCGCGGTGTAACTCGCTCATAGTCCATGGGAATGTTTCACGTGAAACATTCACTCCTCCTTCAAAAGCTCGCCGGTGGAAAGATCGATGGTATAGATATGCGTAAACTGCTGGTTCGAGGTCTCCGTGGAATAGGAGACGGACAGCGTATAGTCGACGACCAGCGTCCCGTCCACTTCGCTGATGCTGTAGCCGCCGTTGACGTAGCCGATGGCCTGCTTTTCCTGCGCGGTGGGATAGACGGTCTCCTGCGCGTAGGAGAGGACGGTCTGCGACAGCGTGTCAAAGACCGTGTTGGCCGCGGCAGAGGCCTCGTCCGTCTCCAGCGTCAGGTGCGGCAGCGTGTAGGTGCAGGTCACGATCTCCTCCAGATCGGTCTGGATGGTGTCCGGCTCGTCGAGCCAGACGGCGTCCGACGGTGTGGCGCTCCCCTGCTGGTTGGGCGTGATGCGGATGGGCTCGGCGGGCTCCTGTGCGGGTGCTTCCGGCTGTGCGGCCGGTTCCTGCGTGACGGGCTGGGCCGGTTCCGGGGTCTGCTGCGGCGAGGACTGCCGGGTGCAGGCTGCGGCGGTAAAGAGCAAAAAAGCAGCCAGCGAGGCTGCGAGAATTTTTTTCATGGCATGTTCCTCCTATATGTGATTTCAATTTTATCACAGATCGGAACTTGTGTAAAGTCCGCAAAGCCGCTATACTGGTGCTGATACCATCTGTTTGGAGAGAATGTTATGCTGGATTATCGTCATTGTACCCTCTGCCCGCGCCGCTGCGGCGTTGACCGCACGGCGGGGCAGCTCGGCTTCTGCCGGATGCCGGATCAGATCCATGCCGCGCGCGCGGCCCTGCATTACTGGGAGGAGCCGGTCATCTCCGGCAGCTACGGCAGCGGGGCAGTCTTCTTCTCCGGGTGTACGCTGCGCTGCGCATTCTGCCAGAATGGGGTGATCTCACAGGAGAATTTCGGGAAGCCGCTCTCCCCTGCCGGGCTGCGCGCCGTGTTTGAGCGGCTGATCGACGAGGGCTGCCAGAATATCAACCTCGTCACGCCGACGCATTTTCTGCCCTCCATCCTTCCGGCCCTGACGCCGAAGCTGCCCGTGCCGGTGGTCTATAACTGCGGCGGATATGAGTCGGTCGAGACGCTGCGGCAGCTCGAGGGGCTGGTCGATATCTACCTGCCGGACTTCAAATACAGCGATGACCGGCTGGCCGCGAAGCTCTCCGCCGCACCGGACTATGCCGAGACGGCTGCCGCCGCCATCCGGGAGATGTACCGCCAGGTGGGCGCTGCGGTGATCGAAGACGAGCAGATGACGCGCGGCGTCATCATCCGCCATTTGGTCCTGCCCGGCTGCATCGATAACTCTCTCGGCGTGCTCGACTGGATCGCGGAGTCGTTCCCGAAAAAGGACGTGCTCGTCAGCCTCATGAGCCAGTACGTGCCCATGGGGCGGGCGAAGAACATGCCGCCGCTGGACCGCCGCATCACGCAGGAGGAATACGACGCCGTTCTCTCTTACCTGTATCTGCTGGAGCTCGACAACGGCTACACACAGGATTTTTCCGCGGCGACGGCAGAGTATATCCCGGATTTTGACCTGGAAGGTTTGTAAAACAAACGTTTGCTTTTTGCGGCGGGATGTGTTATACTGGTCCCAGCAATGAAAAAGGGGCGTTCAGCATGGGTCGTACAAGCAACAAACGCGAGGAGATTCTGCGGTTTCTGACGCAGTTCGTCGCAGAAAACGGATATGCGCCGTCCGTGCGGGAGATCTGCGCGGCCGTCGGTCTGCAGTCTACGGCGACGGTCCATTATCATCTCGGCGCGCTGCGCGAGGCCGGGCTCATCGAGATGGACGATATGAAAAAGCGCGCCATTACCCTGCCGGACGCACACCGGGCCGACCGTATCCCGGTCGTCGGCGTCGTGACAGCCGGCGTGCCGATTTTGGCGGTCGAGAATATCGAGGGCTATATCCCGTGGGAGGGCGAGGCCGGATGCTTCGCGCTGCGCGTGCGCGGCGATTCGATGATCGGCGCGGGGATCCTTGACGGCGACAAGGTCGTCGTCCGCCCGCAGCAGACCGCGACCAACGGCGAGATCGTCGTCGCCCTGCTCGAGGATTCGGCCACGGTCAAGCGTTTTCAGAAGACCGGCAAACAGGTCTGGCTGCTGCCGGAGAATCCGGCGTATCAGCCGATCGACGGCAATGAGGCGCAGATTTTGGGCAAGGTCAAGGCCGTGATCCGGACGTATTGATATGATATGGAAAAGGGGCTGCCTCCGGCAGCACCTTTTTTACCCCGCCGCAGAGGCCCCTTGGCTCCCCTTCCAGGGGAACTGTCACCGAAGGTGACTGAGAGGTTGCCACAAATTTGATACGACCTCTCCGTCACGGCTATCGCCATGCCACCTCCCCTGGAAGGGGAGCCGGCTTTGGACTTGCGCACTCCAAAGGCTTCCCCTATGAGGGGAAGCTGTCGCCGCAGGCGACTGATGAGGTGGACAGCGTCTCGTAAATGCAACTGCCGCCACCTCATCCGTCACGGCTCCGCCGTGCCGCCTTCTCCGTGTAGGGGAAGGCTTTTTGCGTGTGTCGAGTATGTTTCACGTGAAACATAAGAAAATATAAAATCGTGGGCGAATATTGCTTTTTTGAAAACGGGCCGGTATAATATAGGTTACAAAATTGTGCGCGAGGGAGTGTGAGACGGCCTATGGGGCGGATCTTGGCGTTTGTGAACCAGAAGGGCGGCGTTGGAAAGACGACGTCGGCGGTCAATCTGGCGGCTGCGCTGCAGAAGGCGGGCAAAAAGGTCCTGCTCTGCGATTTTGACCCGCAGGCCAACGCGACCTCCGGTCTGGGCGTAGAAAAGAGCGCTGCGGCGCACTCTACCTACGAGCTCGTGATCGACGGCTTCCCGGCTGCGGACGCGGTCATCCATACGCCGTACTGCGACGTGCTGGCGTCGAATGTGGCGCTGTCCGGTGCGGGCGTGGAGCTCGTCGGGATGGACGCGCGGGAATATGCGCTCAAGCACGCGCTCGAGCCGCTGCGCGCGCAGTATGACTACATCTTTATCGACTGCCCGCCGTCATTGGAGCTGCTGACGCTGAACGCGCTGTGCGCGGCGGACCAGGTGCTGATCCCCGTGCAGTGCGAATATTACGCGCTCGAGGGCCTTTCGGACCTGATGGTGACGCTCCGCGCGGTCAAAAAGCGGCTGAACCCCACGATCTCGATCTTCGGGGTGCTGCTCACCATGTACGACGGCCGGACGAATTTCTCCGCCCAGGTCGCCGAAGAGGTGCGCCGCCACTTCCCCGGCAAGGTGTTCGCCGCGGCCATTCCGCGCAACGTCCGGTTGTCCGAGGCACCCAGCCACGGCATGCCCGTGTGCGCCTACGATAAGTTCAGCCGCGGCGCGGCGGCGTATGACGCCGTTGCGCAGGAAATCCTTGCAAAAGAGTCTGATTGAGAGGAGCTGCGACTATGGCAACGCAAAAAGGTCTCGGCAAGGGCCTTGGCGCCCTGTTCGGAGATATCAATGAGCAGACCGAAACGCCTGCGGAGGGCGCGGTCAGCCTGCCGCTGCAGAAGATCGAGCCCAATCCCCTGCAGCCCAGAAAAACCTTCGACCCGGACGAGCTCGCTTCGCTCGCCGAGTCTATCCGCATGCACGGCATCATCCAGCCGCTGACGGTCCGCAAGCTGCCGTCCGGCTTTTATCAGATCATCGCCGGCGAGCGCCGCTGGCGCGCGGCGCGGCTCGCGGGGCTTTCCGACGTGCCGGTCGTCATCATCGAGGCCGACGACAAGAAGGCGATGGAGCTCGCGCTCATCGAAAACCTGCAGCGCGCGGACCTCAACCCGATCGAAGAGGCGCTCGGCTATCAGGAGCTCATGGGCACCTATGAAATGACGCAGGAGCAGGCGGCGGCCCGCGTGGGCAAATCCCGCCCCGCGGTCGCAAACGCGCTGCGCCTGCTGAGCCTCAGCCCGGCCGTTCTGGAGCTGGTGAAGGACGGGGCGCTCTCCGCCGGTCACGCGCGGGCGCTGCTGCCGGTCAAGGACGAAGCGCAGCAGCTGTCACTGGCGCAGAAGGTCATGGCCCTCGGCCTGTCCGTCCGGCAGACGGAGGCGCTTTGCAAAAAGCTCAGCAAGCAGGCCCAGCCCGCCAAACCCCAGCCGCCGCAGGTGGATTATCTGGCGGAATGTGAAAAGGAACTCACGGCCGGTCTCGGCCGCAAGGTCCGGATCGTCTCCGGCAAGAGCAAGGGCCGGATCGAACTGGAATACTACGGACAGGAGGATCTGCAGCAGCTCTATGACGCCCTGCAGACCATCCGCAAAAAGGAGCATCACTGATGGACGAAAACAAAAACCCGCAGACGCAGCCGGAGGCCGCACAGGATCCCGGCAAGCCGCTGAGCGAAAAGCGCAAGGCCGCGCTGCTGCGCTATATGACGATCCTGTTTTCCGCCGCCTTTGTGCTGGTGCTGATCTCGCTGATTTTGCAGATGCATTCTTCGGAGGCGAAGATCTCCGAGCTGAATGCCGCCAGCACTAGCGCGCTCTCCAACGCCGAGGCGCTGCAGGCGGAAAACCGCAGCCTGCAGGACGAGAAGATCGCCCTGGAGCAGGAAAACAAGGAGCTGCAGGCGAAGCTCGACGAGCTGAATGAAAAGCTCGACGCCGCCTCGCAGGCCGAGGAGGACGCGGCTGCCGCGGAGAATGAAATGATCAAGTCCCTGCGCACCGAGCGCGACCGGACGAAGGAAGCCTATGAAGCGCTTCTGGAGGCGAAGAGCTGCGACACGCGCGAGGGGAACGTTACCTTCTCCCGCGCCATGCAGACGCTCGAGCGGCTGAAGGATTATCTGGGGCCCACGGCGCTGGAGGAATACCAGACGCTGGGCGGAGAATGACAGGAGGAGAAGAAACCAATGATCGATATCAGATTTTTGCGGGAAAATCCGGATGCAGTTCGCGAAAATATCCGGAAAAAGTTCCAGGATGAAAAGCTGCCGCTCGTCGACGAGGCCATCCGCCTCGACGCGGAGAAGCGCGCGGCCCAGCAGGAATGCGAGCAGCTGAAGGCCGCCCGCAATAAGCTCTCGAAGGCCAACGGGCCGCTCTATGGCCAGCTCAAAAAGGCGGACGAGGCACAGAAGGCCGAGCTCCAGAAGCAGATCGAGGAAAATAATGCCAAGGTCAAGGCCGACGACGACCGCCGCGCCGAGCTCGAAAAGAAGCAGGCCGAGGCCGAGGAGAAGCTGCGCGAGATCATGTATGTGATCCCGAACATCATCGATCCCTCCGTCCCCATCGGCCCGGACGACAGCCATAACGTCGAGGTCCAGCGCTTCGGCGAGCCCGTCGTGCCCGATTTCGAGATCCCGCACCACGTCGATATCATGCAGTCCTTCGACGGCATCGACAAGGATTCCGCCGGCCGCGTCGCCGGTATGGGCTTTTATTATCTGCTGGGCGACATCGCCCGGCTGCACGAGGCCGTGCTGGCCTACGCACGCGATTTCATGATCGATGAGAAGCACTTCACCTACGTCATCCCGCCGTTCATGATGCACGGGAGCGTGGTCAAGGGCGTCATGTCCTTCCCGGAGATGGAAGCCATGATGTACAAGATCGAAGGCGAGGACCTCTACCTCATCGGCACGAGCGAGCATACCATGATCGGCCGCTTCATCGACCAGATCATCCCCGAGGCAAAGCTCCCGCTGACGCTCACCTCCTACTCCCCCTGCTTCCGTAAGGAAGTCGGCAGCCACGGTCTCGAGGAGCGCGGCGTGTACCGCATCCATCAGTTTGAAAAGCAGGAAATGATCGTCGTCTGCCGTCCGGAGGAATCCATGGACTGGTACAACAAGCTCTGGAGCTACTCGGTCGAGCTGTTCCGCAATCTGGAGATCCCGGTCCGGCAGCTCGAATGCTGCTCCGGCGATCTGGCCGACCTCAAGGTCAAATCCTGCGACATCGAGGCCTGGAGCCCGCGGCAGAAGAAGTATTTCGAGGTCTGCTCCTGCTCGAACCTCGGCGATGCGCAGGCCCGCCGCCTGTCCATCCGCGTCAAGGGTGCCGACGGCAAGATGTATCTGGCCCACACGCTCAACAACACCTGCGTCGCGCCCCCACGCATGCTCATCGCGTTCCTGGAAAACCACCTCCGGAAAGACGGCTCCGTCACCATCCCCAAATGCCTCCAGCCCTACATGGGCGGCAAGGAAGTGCTGATCCCGAAGCACTGATAAGCTCCGAACGATATGTGCTAAAAGCCTTCCCCTCATAGGGAAAACCATTGGAGTGCGTTCCCCAAGGCCTCCCCTCCCAGGGAAGGTGGCTCGGCGAAGCCGAGGCGGAGAGGTCGCCGCAAATATGCAGCAACCTCTCAGTCACCTTCGGTGACAGCATCCCTACCCCTTTTGTCCCTTCGGGACATTTCCCCCTGATAGGGGGAATCGGCCCCTGGAAGGGGAGCCTTTCCCCGCAAGAAGGTAACATTCATCTGGATTTCCAAAGCACCTTCTATTGATGGCAGATATTCTACGGAAACTAGCTGCAAATTTGGAACCCCCGTATCAGGCGGCGCGTAGTCAAAAAATCCGTAAGGTGACCAACGTGTGGAACGACACCTGAAAAATAGGGCCTCGCCTAAATTCAGAGGCAGGAAGCACCAAACCGTAACCAAGCACTCTTTTCTCCCCCTTCTTTTCCGGCAAGACGGAAAAGAAGGGGCCGTCGGAGACGCGTCAGAAATGACCACGGCGGAACGAGCCGCCGCGAGCGGCGTCTCTTATCCTCTGTGCTCATTTCTTCCTTTCCAAACCGCAAACTGAATTTGCGGTTTGGGTTTTATAGCAAATCTGCGACAACAATCCCTCAGGCGCGTAGTTTATGCCATTATTGGTACGCCAGCTCCCTTTACGCAAGGGAGCCTTGGAGAGGCAAACATTCAGAAACGAGAGAATAAGAGAGGAATCGACCGATGAAAAAGTTCTTCAATGAACTCAAAACCTTCATCTCCCGCGGCAACGTCATGGACATGGCCATCGGCGTTGTCATTGCCACGGCCTTCGGCAAGATCAGCGCCAGCCTCGTCGCGGATATCATCATGCCGCTCATCGGCTGCCTGATCGGCGGCGTCGACCTGTCGACGCTCAACATCACGCTCCAGCCCGCTGTCATGGAGGGCGAGACCGTCGTCAAGGAAGCCGTCGTGCTGGGTCTCGGTACCTTCCTGACCACGATCATCGATTTCCTCCTGATCGCCTTCGTCGTCTTCCTTGTGGTCAAGGCGATGAACACCGCAAAGGCCAAGCTCGAAAAGCCCGCCGAGCCGGAACCCGAAAAAGCGCCCGAGCCCACCAAAGAAGAGCTCCTGCTCACCGAGATCCGTGACCTGCTCAAGAACAAATAAGCGAAATGAGACCGGAGGCGCGCCGCATTTTTGCGGCGCGCCTCTTTCTTTTTCCGGAAACATGCAATATAATAGCTACAACTATATGTAAATTGGGGAGGAGGCGCCTGCGATGCTGCCGGAAGGATTCATACTGCGGATGCAGTCGCTGCTGGGAGAAGAATACGCGGCATTCAGCGCCTCGTTTGACCGGCCTCTGTGCACCGGCCTGCGGCTGAACCCGCTGAAGACGGGCTTTACGGGCGATCTGTCCCGCTTTTCCCTCTCCCCTGTCCCGTGGTGCCCGACGGGGTACGTCTATGACGCGGCTTCGCGGCCCGGCCTGTCCCCGTATCACGCGGCGGGGCTGTATTACCTGCAGGAGCCGAGCGCCATGGCCCCCGCGGAGCTGCTGGACCCGCAGCCCGGCGAGCGCGTGCTCGACCTGTGCGCCGCGCCCGGCGGCAAATCGACGCAGCTGGCCGGGAAGCTGCAGGGCCGCGGGCTTCTCGTCTGCAATGAAATTAACGCCAAGCGCGCGAAGATCCTCGCGGGGAACATCGAGCGGCTGGGCATCGCCAACGCGCTGGTCCTGAACGAGCACCCGAAAAAGCTCGAGGCGCGCTTCGAGGGCTATTTTGACAAGATCCTGGTCGACGCCCCCTGCTCCGGCGAGGGCATGTTCCGCAAGGAGGAGGCCGCCGTTACCGACTGGACCGAGGACACCAACGCCATCTGCGCCAACCGCCAGAGCGAGATCCTCACGTCCGCGGCAAAGATGCTGCGCCCGGGCGGGCGGCTGGTGTATTCCACATGTACCTTCTCGCCTGTGGAAAACGAGTGCGTGATCTCCGACTTTTTGTGGAGAAATCCCGATTTTTCTGTGGAAAACCGCCCCGCGCCGGACTTTTCCCCCGGCCGTCCGGACTGGGTGGAGCACCCCGCGCCGGGGCTTGAACATACCTTCCGCCTCTGGCCGCACAAGCTGCGCGGCGAAGGGCACTACGCGGCAGTCCTCAAAAAGGCCGGCGATGCGCCCGCGGCGGAGCTCCCTTTGGAGCCTGCGGCGAAGACGCCCGCGGAGCTGACGCAGTTCTGCCGCCAGACCGGCGCGGCGCTGCCGGAGGGAAAGCTTTTGCTGTTCGGGCAGGTGGCGTATCTCGTCCCGCAGGAGCTGCCGGAGATCAAGGGCCTGCGCGTGCTGCGCGCAGGGCTGGAGCTCGGGCAGACGATGAAAAACCGGTTTGAACCCGCGCACGCCTGGGCACTGTGGCTGAAGGGGCTGGAAAACAGCGTCTCGCTCGCGGCGGACGCGCCGGAGCTCGGGCAGTATCTGTCCGGAAACGTACTGCCGTCGGGTCTTCGCGGCTGGACGCTCGTGCGGGTGGACGGGCTCTCGCTCGGCTGGGCGAAGGGCGACGGTACCCAGCTCAAGAATCACTATCCGAAGGCGCTGCGGCGCCCGGTCTGAGAAACAGGAGGAAGCAACATGGCAAAGACAGTCCTGATCGTGGAGGATGAACGCGCGATCGTGGAAATTCTCAAATTCAATCTCAAGCGCGAGGGCTATGAGACGCTCGAGGCGCTCGACGGCGAGACCGGCCTGCTCCTCGCGCAGACGAAGGACCCGGATCTCATCCTGCTGGACGTGATGCTGCCGAAGATGAACGGCTTTGACATCTGCAAGACGCTCCGCGCGGAAAACCGCACGACGCCCATCATCATGCTGACCGCCCGCGAAGAGGAGATGGATAAGGTCTTCGGCCTGGAGACCGGCGCGGACGACTATATGACCAAGCCCTTCTCCATGAAGGAGCTCATGGCCCGCGTCAAGGCCAATATCCGCCGCCGCAGCATGGAATACACTCCGGCCACGCCCGCCCAGGCGGCCAACACCGTCGAAGCAGGCGGTCTGGCCCTCAACCAGGAGACCTATCAGGTGACGAAAAACGGCGTGCCGGTCGACCTGACGCAGAAGGAATACGACCTGCTCAGCTATCTCATCCGCGAGCGCGGCAAGGTTTTCTCCCGCGAAGATCTGATGCAGCGCGTGTGGAACTATGAATACTACGGCGACATGCGCACCGTCGACGTGACGGTGCGGCGGCTGCGCGAGAAGATCGAGGACGACCCCGGCAAGCCCCGGTATATCCTGACCCGGCGCGGCGTCGGCTATTACTTTGCGGGATAACGTCCCCGCGCGGAAAGGAGGAGCGGCCTATGCGGTCTCTTCGCATGAAGATGGTCATGATCATGGTCATCCTGATCCTGGCGCTCATGCTGACGACCGGTGCGTTTTTGATGAGCGGCGTCGGCAATTTCTACGTCTCGCAGTTCTATGAGCAGATGGAAGAAACGTTCACCCCGGAATTCATCGTCCAGCTGCAGCGGCTTTCGGAGGAAGACAACGCCCCCGCGCAGATGAAGGCGCTGCTGATGGCCCAGGCGGGGCTCGGCATCGACATCACGGGCCGCAACGTCTACATCCTCGACCAGACCGGCTCCGTGCTCGACAGCTCCAACCAGAAGACCAGCGTCGCCATGACGCAGAACATCCTCTCCGCCATGAACGGCGAGGTCGGCCAGAGCAGCGCGATCACGAACAACTATATGGACCTCGCCGTGCCGGTCGACGCCGCGTCCGGCAGCTATATCGCCTACATCCGCGATAACCGCGCCACGGTCGATGCGCTGACGAGCGAGCTGCTGAGCATCATCCTGCGCGCGCTGGTGCTGGGGCTCGTGATCTGCGTGATTTTGTCGTTCCTGTTCTCGCAGATCCTCATCACGCCCATCCGCGCGCTGACCATCGGAACCAAGCGCGTCGCCGCGGGCGACTATACCGGCCGCGTCACGGTCGACAGCCGCGACGAGATCGGCGATCTGACCCAGAACTTCAACCACATGGCCAAGGTCCTGCAGGATACCATCGCCGAGGCCGAAAACGAGCGCAACAAGCTCTCGACCCTGTTCCTGCACATGACCGACGGCGTCGTCGCCTTCAACGCGGCGGGCAGCGTCATCCACTATAACCCGGCGGCCACGCAGATGCTCGCGCAGAACCTGTCGGACCAGACGACCTTCGACGAGATCTTCTCGAAGGAGGCCGAGCTCGACACCCTCCTGACCCTCCGCCGCCCGCAGTATATCGAGACCCAGAAGACCGTCGGCGACCGGGAGCTGGAGCTGTTCATGGCCCCGTTCTCGTCCGACCATACGCAGGGCGGCGTGCTCGTCGTCATCCACGACGTGACCGAGCAGCGCAGGAGCGAGCAGCTCAAGCGCGAATTCGTCGCCAACGTCTCGCACGAGCTGCGCACGCCGCTGACCAACATCAAATCCTACGCCGAGACCATCGTCGACACCGGCGACGAGCTGCCGCCCGAGCTGCGGCAGAACTTCATGAACGTCATCATCAGCGAGGCCGACCGCATGACCCGCATCGTGCAGGACCTGCTCACCCTCAGCAAGATCGACTACGGCAAGATGGAGATGAACATCTCCCGCTTCCCCTTCCTCAAGGCTGTGCAGAACGTCTACGACGCGGCGAAGCTCAACGCCGAGCAGAACCACCACCATACCATGACCCTCACCTGTGACGGCCCGATCCCTGACGTCAACGGCGACCGCGAGCGCATCGAGCAGGTCATCACGAATATCGTCTCGAACGCCGTCAAATACACGCCCGACGGCGGCCGGATCGACCTGCAGGTCGGCACGAGCGGCCCGAACGTCTTCGTCCGCGTCACGGACAACGGCATCGGCATCCCCGAAAAGGACCTGCCGCGCCTGTTCGACCGCTTCTACCGCGTGGACAAGGCCCGTTCGCGCGAGTCCGGCGGCACGGGCCTCGGCCTTTCCATCGCGCAGGAGATCCTGAACCAGCATAAGGGCCGGATCGAGATCTCGTCCGAGTACGGCAAGGGCACCTCGGTGCTCATCACCATGCCGGCAGCGGAGGCACAGGCATGACGCGCGGGGCAAACCGGAAGACCCGGGAGCCCGGCAGAAGGCTCCTGGAGATCGGCAAGGATCTGCTCATCGCGGCGCTGGTGCTGGTCAACCTGACGCTGGCCATCATGTGCCTGCCGAGCAAGACGCTCACGCAGAGCAAGTGGCTGGCGGGCGCGCTGCGCCCGTTCGCGGGCCTGTTCGGCCTCAATGAGGCGGAGCTCACCTATACCGCGCCCGCGACCGGCAGCACGATCGTCGGCGCGGCGCAGCCGCTCATCATCACCCTTTCGACCGAGGCCGGGCGGCAGAGCGCGCAGTATGACTTCGCCGCGCTCGACGAGCTTTACGGCCAGTACGGCAGTCTGCTCGCGCAGGCGCTCGAGAGCGCCGAGACGCCGCAGGCCTGCACCAGAACGGAGTTCTATGCCGCCCTGCGCGGCACCGGCGCGGCTTTCTGCTTCCCCGGTGCGATCTCACCGTCGGTGCTCGGGGCGTGGCTGAATGTGCGCGCGCCCGAGGGCGGGCAGGCACAGTGGTACGTGCTCGCGCAGGAGGAGGACGGCGTCACGCTGTATCTGGCGGGCGAGCAGTTCTCCGCGGCGAAGACCGCCCTTCCGGCGCAGAGCCTGACCGCCCAGCTGGAGACGGCGGTGCCGGACGGCAGCTTCTTCGCCTTTGAGGCGGGGCAGGAGCCCTATGCCGCGCTGGACGGCCTCTCGCTCATCAGCGCGCAGAGCGCGCAGGTCAGCACCGGCCAGAGCGCGAACCCCTGCGACGCGCGCTTCATCTCCGCGCTCGCCGCGCAGATCGGCATCAACCCCTATGGCGACGCCCGCTTTGTGGATAACGACGGCACGACCTCGTTCACCGAGACGAACCTCTCCCTGCGCGTGAGCGCGCAGGGGCAGATCCTGCTGCAGGTCCTGCAGGCCGATCCCCGGTTCCAGAGCGCATCTCTGGACGAGCGCGACCGCATCGAGGCGGCGCGGAGTCTGCTCAGCAGCCTGACCGGCGACGACTACGGCGACGCGCGCGTCTACCTGCAGTCCTATACCGCGGACGGCACGCAGGCCGTGTGCACCTTCGGCTATTATCTTTCCGGCGTCGAGGCGGCGGCCGGCAGCGGCATCGAGATCCGCTTCGACGGCACGCAGATCACGTGGGCCAGCGTCCTTTACCGCCGCTTCACGCTCGACCTGCAGCCGGCGGCGCTGCTGCCTGCCGCGCAGGCCGCGGCCTGTCTGCCGCGGGGCGGGACGCTCCGGCTGCTGTATGCGGAAAACGCGGGCGGCGAGCTGGCCGTCGGCTGGCAAACAAACTGAGGAGGCCACGGATATGAGCGTTTCGCGCATGAAAAACCTGATCATTCTGGTCCTGAGCATCTGCGCGGCCTGCCTGCTCGCCGTGGCCGTCCCAAACCGGCTCTCGCAGACGCATGAGCAGCGCCGGATGCTCGCGGAGCTCAAGACGCTCTACGAGAGCTACGGGCTGCGCATCGAGCTCGACGAGCTGCCGCGCAGCCCGACGCTCTACAGCGTCGAGCTTTCCGAGAGCGGCGCGCAGACGGCCGCACAGGCTCTGCTCGGCCAGAAGGCGGTGCAGCCGGACGGCGGCGACCGCTTTGAAAGCGAATACACCTCGGAGCTCGGCACGCTGACGCTCACGCGCACGGGCGGCTTTTCCGCCGCGCTGACCGGCGGCGCGCACGTCCGGAACTACGAAAAATCGGCGGCGAAGCTGCTGCACAGCATGGGCTTTCAGTTCCAGCAGCTCAGCCGCCGGCAGACGGAGGCCGGCGTCACGCTCGAGGCGGAGCAGACGCTGCTCGGCGTGCCGGTCTTCGGCAGCGGGCTGACTCTCAGCTATGCGGACGGGCAGCTGCAGCGCGTGGAGGGGACGTTCTATACCGGCAGCGAGGCTATCACGCGCGTCTCGGAGCAGGAATCCATCTCCGGCGCGGACGCGCTGGCGCGGCTGCTGGCCGGACGCGACGCGCTCGGCTGGGTCGGCAGTGCCGTGACGGAGCTGACGCTCGGTTACCTGCCGTCGGAGAACGCGGGCACGGGTATGCGCTTCGTCCCGGTGTGGCGCATTGAGACGGACGCGGGCAGCTTCTACGTCAACGGGATCACCCGCGAGATCACGCCGCTGTGACCGTTTCCGGCCGGGCATGTCGAATTATGAAGAAAATATGAAGATAGCTGTTTCTGATTTGTCATTTTTCCTTTACATTCCTGCCCCGGTGTGCTATTCTAAAAGCGGCCGAAATTGGCTCTGTTAACATAATGCATTTCAGCAAACACTCTTAGTGTCAATCGATGCTGCGAAAGGTGTCAGACGACGCTACCAAAGAGGGGTACATTTTGATCAAATACATCGTTCAAGGCGGCACAAAGCTTTCCGGCTCCGTGACCATTTCCGGGGCCAAGAACGCGGCGGTCGCGATCCTGCCGGCGACGCTGCTCGTCTCGGGCCCGTGCCGGATCGAAAACGTTCCGGATATCTCCGATGTGCGTCTGCTGCTGGAGATCCTGCGCGATATGGGCGCGGAGATCCACCGCTACGGCCGCAACACGCTGGAGATCGACTGCTCCCGCGCCCGCAACGCCACCGCACCCATCGAGCTCGTGCGCCGCATCCGCGCGTCGTACTACCTGATCGGCGCGGAGCTTGGCCGCTTCGGCCACGCCCACGTCGCCATGCCCGGCGGCTGCAACTTCGGCGTCCGCCCCATCGACCAGCATATCAAGGGCTTTGAGGCCATGGGCGCCATGGTCGAGCAGTCCGGCGGCTATGTCTGCGCCGACGCCCCGAAGGGCGGTCTGCGCGGCGGCCATATCTATCTCGATATCGTCTCCGTCGGCGCGACGATGAACATCCTGCTCGCCGCAGTCCTCTGCAGCGGCATGACCATCATCGAAAACTGCGCTAAGGAGCCCCATATCGTCGACCTTGCCAACTTCCTCAACGCCATGGGCGCACAGGTCTCCGGCGCGGGCACCGACGTGATCAAGGTCCGCGGCGTGCGTGCGCTGCACGGCGGCAGCTATTCGATCATCCCCGACCAGATCGAGGCGGGCACGTATATGGCCGCGGCGGCAGCCGTCGGCGGCGACGTGCTCATCGAAAACGTCATCCCGAAGCACCTCGACTGCATCACTGCCAAGCTGCGCGAGATCGGCGCGGACATCACCGAGTATGACGACGCCATCCGCGTCGAATCCGCCTACCGCCTCCACCGCGCCAACGTCAAGACCATGCCCTACCCCGGCTTCCCGACCGACATGCAGCCGCAGATCACCGTCTGTCTGGCCACCGCCGTCGGCACCAGCCTCGTGACCGAGGGCGTGTACGACAACCGCTTCCGCTACACCGCGGAGCTTGGCCGCATGGGCGCGAACATCCAGGTCGAGGGCAAGACCGCCATCATCGACGGCGTGCAGAGCCTGCACGGCTGCGAGGTCCGGGCCTGTGACCTGCGCGCGGGCGCGGCCATGGTCATCGCCGCCATGTGCGCCGAAGGCACGACCCTCATCGAAGACGCGCACTTCATCGAGCGCGGCTACGAGGATATCGTCGGCAAGCTCACCGCCCTCGGCGCGAGCATCCGCCGCGTCGAGACCTTCGAGACTCCGTCCGTCACGGAAGACGCGGGCTGAACAGAAAAATAAGACCCGCGGGACGAGCTTCGTCCCGCGGGTCTTTGCATGAAAACGGCCGGGACAGCACCCTGTCCCGGCCATTGTTTCAGTCGGCGTAATCCTTCATTTCTTCCCGGCGGGCTCTGCAGGCGGCAAGCTTGCGGAAGCCTTCGCGGATCTCGTCCAGGCAGCCGAGGATGACGAGCACGGTGCCGATCACAGCCATGACGGCGCCGGCGATCTTAAAGATGGACTTCAGGGATTTCATAAGTGGCCCTCCTGTGTGTTTTCTTCAGTATAAACTGCTTTTTTCTCCTTGTCAACCTCAGACACGGACGATGAAATCGGCCTTCCGGGCCTTGGCCGGCGCGGGCTCCGCCGCGGCGTAGCCGAGGATGCAGTGGCCGACGCCCGCGTAGCGCGCGTCCACGCCCCATTTCTGCATGAGCGCCTTGCCCTCCGGCAGCTCAAATTCCTGCCGTGCCCGGTGGATCCAGCAGCTGCCGACGCCGAGACTGTGCGCCGCGGCCAGCATGTTGCCGATGACCAGACTGCCGTCCTCCACCCATGTGCCTACGCTCGTGTCCGCGAAGACGACGCAGACGGTCGGCGCGCCGTAGAACGGGTGCAGGTCCGGATTGCCGAGGATCTGCGCGTTCAGCTTCTCGAGCTGCGCAATGTCCGCCGGGTCCTGCAGCACGACGATCTTCCCCGCCTGCTTCCCCATGCCGCAGGCGGCATAGCTCCCGGCCTGCAGGATCTGCTCCAGCTTCTCCTCTTCCACCTGCTCCGCCCGGTATTTCTTCACGCTCCTGCGCGTCAGCAAACAACGGATCACATCATTCATAAATAAAACACTCCTTTGGATTTTAATTCTCATAAAACAAGGCCCCAGCAAATCGCCCCGCAAGAAGGTAAAACCTATCCTGATTTCCTCCGCACCTTCTATTGACGGCAATTGTTCTAAGGCAACTGGCTGCAAATCTGATACCCCCGTATCAGGCGGCGCGTACCAAGACGCTCGTAAGGTGACTATCGTGCGGAACGCCAGACGAAAACATCGGTTCCAGCCTAAAATCAGATGCAGAAAGCACCAAACTGTAACCAAGCGCCCTTTTCTCCCCTATCTTTTCCCGCGCAAGGGAAAAGATAGGGCCGCCG